>Ga0208647_1000297_pt1 | contig 16697 bp, 24 predicted proteins | sample AntAceMetag02UKA_FD_184765 | JGI IMG/M metagenome (GOLD analysis project Ga0208647, IMG submission 184765) | Saline lake microbial communities from Ace Lake, Antarctica - Antarctic Ace Lake Metagenome 02UKA (SPAdes) (version 2) | ecosystem: Environmental > Aquatic > Non-marine Saline and... | reverse complement strand
CTTTATCTTTTTGACTTCTTCCTTAGGAATACTAATTGTAATTTTTTCAAGAAGATTACGTAAACTTATATTTTTAGTTTCCTCATCAACAATAGATTGGGAACAAATAACTGACCAGATATGAGATATTTTTTCCATATTTTATATTAAATTAGCTTGTTAATACTTGATTAGTACTTTTAATTACACATACTTTTATTTTTGATTTTACTGTATTTGAAAAATTTATTTCTTTTAATACTGGTTTATATTCAAAATAACAACTTTTAGTATTTGAATTGCTAGCCCTGTTATCCTTATATTGAATACTAATATTTACAAAACCACCAAAAAGTTCTGAAATTTTCTGTAATTTTTTTAAACTTGGAGATAAAGAACCGTTTTCTAATCTTGAAATGTACGATTGCGAAGTTTTTAACTTTTTTGCTAATTCTTTTTGTTGAATTTTATTTTTTATTCTTCCTTGAAGTACTTCATTCCCAACATTCATGAGTAGATTTTCATAACTCTTTTTCTCATAAATTTTCTTTAATTCCGAATCTCCTTCTATCTTTTTTTTAAAATATTCTAATACATTCATAATATTTTTATTAACAAACTCTTGTTTTATAAATTTCTAATGCCCTTTTAAATTTTTTCTTGTTTGAAAAACTATCGTTTACAGCCTCAACAAGAACTAATGTGTTTTTATCTTCTCTATAACAAGCTATTCTAATAGGAGGACTAATTTTTATTTTAAGTTCATAAGGCCTTGGTTTGATTTTTGAACAACCAACGGGAAGAGTTAACGTATCATCATATTTTAGTAACTCATCAAAACTAAATCTATTCACAAATTCTATTCTTTTTAAAATCTTAGATAAGCAAATTTTGTTCAATTTATTAAAGAAGTCTTCTACAGGTTTAAAACCCCCTTCATCTTCCCAAAATTTAATTATTATATTTTTGTTACTCATATAAATATACCATATTTGTAATATAATGCAATTTGATATTTTTCTTAATCTTTAATTTTTCATTTTTAATTCAAAATCTTTGATTTTGACTACATTTCTTCAATAGTTTCTATTCCTAACAATCCTAGACCATTTTTTAATACTTGGGCTGTGGCTTTTGCTAAAGCTAAACGAATCCCCTTTTCTTCTTCTGATGCTTTTACAACTGGACAATGAGCATAAAAAGTATTGAATTTTTGAGCTAATTCGTACAGATAATTACAAATTGTATGGGGAGCTATTTCGGTTCCAGATTGATAAGCTTTCTGAGGATATCGTGCCAACCATTTCATTAGATTTATTTCATATTCTCCTATTTTTACATCACTTGGAAACCCGGTTTCCAAGTGATTCGTTTTTCTTAAAATTGATTGAGCTCGAACATAGGCATATAAAACATAAGGTCCTGAATAACCTTCAAAATCTACAAACTTTTCTGGATCATAATTTACATCTTTATTAAAATCGTGTGACAAGATTAAAAATTTTAAACCAGCTAATGCCACTACTCGAGAAATTTCTTCTTTCTTTTTTTCATCATAATCTTTCATTTCTGCAATTTTAGTTTTGGCTACTTTCAATGATTCCTCCAGGATATCAGTCCCTTTAATATTTTTACCGGAACGAGAACTAGTTTTTTTACCGTTCATTAATAACCACCCAAAAGAAGTATGAAAATACTTATCTTTGAATTTATCATCAAGAGTTTCTAAAACTTTTATAACAGCTTTAAAATGATCATCTTGTTCTACTCCTGTAATAGTAAGATTTAAATCTAAATCTGAATAATCTTCAAATTTCTGATAACCTAAAGCTAAATCTTTTGCTAAATAGGTTGGATTCCCTTCACTTGTTTGCACTACCCAAATATTTAAGTCATCTTTGCCTCCATCATAAATAATTGCTCCTTGAGATTTTGTAAAAATATCTTTTGAATTTTCTTCTACAATTTTTTTAGCATTTTCAAATACCTGAGACTCTGGGTATTGTTTATCATAAACCACTCCTAAATCAGCAAAAATAGATTTTTGGTGCTCTAGGCTCCATTCTTTTATCTTTTTGTATAATTCAGTTGCTTCAGTTTTATTTTTTCTATAAATATCTATATTTATTTTTCGGACAGCTTCTTCATTAGCTTCAAAATTTTCAGCAGCATAAACATAGGATTCTGAAATAAATTTCATTTTTTTGTGTTCACTCCAATTTTCAAAATTTTCTGGAATTCCTTTTTGCATCACTCCCCAAGTACATTTAGCAGTGTGCATCCCTATATCCCCATAATAATTGGTTTTAATCACTTCATAACCAAGATTTTCAAATAATTTAGCCACAGACAAACCTGAGATAGTTCCTTTGATATGTCCCACAGTGAAAGCTTTATGAGTATTAGGTTGCCCAAACTCAACCATTATTTTTTTAGGATCTTTTAAATCAAATGAACCATAATTTTCTTTTTGTTCTAGGATATTTTGTAGTTCAGAAATAAAATAATCTTTTTTAATTTTAAAATTAATAAATCCAGGAGCAACCGCTTCTGCTGATTCTATTAAATCTGGCAAATTTATTTTTTTAGAAATTTCTTGAGCAATTTCTAATGGATTTATTTTCAAAACCCCAGCTAAAGCCATTCCAACATTTGTAGCATAATCTCCATGAGATTCTTCAGTTGGATGTTCCACTATAAAATCTATTTCTGTTTCAGATACTTTTTTAATTTCCTGATATAACAACTCCTTAATTGGATCAATAGAAACTTCTTTATTTTTTAAAATGTCTTGTAATTGCATTGATATTATAATAACATAATTTAAATACTATGAACAAACGCTTTCAAAGAAATATAGAAAATTTTCGATGCGAAAATTGTGGAGAACAAATAGAAGGTAATGGATATACAAATCATTGCCCTGTTTGTTTATGGAGCAAACATGTAGATATAAACCCAGGGGATAGAGCATCAGAGTGTAAAGGTTTAATGGAACCTATTAATGTTGAAAAAACTAGCAAAGAAACAGTATTAACTCACAAATGCATAAAATGTGGTCATATCAAAAAAAATAAATCATCAGAAAATGATGATTATAATGAAATTTTAGAAATTGTTGGATAGATAAAAATTAGCAATGTTAAACAAAAATTACTTAGACCTTGAAACTCTAAATAATAGTTTTAATAAAAAACAGGCTGGGGAATAAAAATTTCCCAGCCTGTGTCATTTAAAGCCAATGTCTCAAACACAGTTTCTTTGCATCCCAATAGGAATCACCACAATGAACAACTTTTCTTTCATCTATATCATAGACTGCATACACAGGTAGATATAAACCAGGGATAATATTTATCCTTAACTCATGAATGATATGGTCCATGAAAATATTTGGGGAAAATGAAATCGGAAGAACTTTTTTTGTTGATAGACCTCCTTTCTCATTTTTTAAAAAAAGAGAAACATTTTGTCTTTTATTCTTTTTCCCATAAAATAAAAGTATTGTTTTAATGGGTTCGGGATCACTATCACGAAATTCAATAAAACTATAATTTTCGACCCAGCTCATTCCAAACCATGGGTCAATATGTCTTTTAACTAAAATACCATGAGGTTGATTCATTGTTTATGTCTCCTTTTTTATTAAGCACTTTTTGTATATTGTTTAGGTACGAAAATACTTTTCAGATAATCATATTCAAACAATCTATCTGAATGTATTTTAAAACAATTCTTTGATAAAGATTCAATAAAACCCGCTACCAAAAAATCAACAACATCAATAGTTATTTCATTATTAAATCCTTTAACCATAAATTCAGTAGGTGTCTCCTTTGAAAAAACAATTGTTATTGGTTCTTTGTTTTTCCAAAAATAAATTTTAATTTCCCGATTTTCATTGAGAAAAAAAAGTTCTTTCCTCCAATGTCCAGGCACAAAAAAGAAATGTCTTTCTCCTAGTGTTTTAACATAAGATTTTTTATATTCAAAACCTTTTTCTGGCGGAGTTTTTCTCCAAATTTCATTCTTAAAAATCAAATAAATGATTTTTTTCCAAATTTTACGCCAAAATGTTTTTTCATTATTTATCAAAATAACCTCCTTTTTTATTAAATTTAAGGATAACTTCTGACCTGAGATTACAGAAAAATACTAAAAATGTCAATACAATTTATAATTCTAAAAAAAGAGCAGCTATGGCTGCTCATTTCTTTTTATTGGTTTATCGTTTGTGTTTCTTTCTTTCGTTTTCAGTTAAATATTTTTTTCGTAAGCGAATGTCCTTTGGAGTAATTTCTAAATATTCGTCTTCCTTCATTAAACCAATGGCTTTTTCTAAAGTAATATCTAAAGGAGGAGAAACTTTTGTAGCATCATCTGAACCTGAAGCCCTCATATTAGTTAATTGTTTTCCTTTTGTGGGATTAACTATCATCTCTTCGCCACTAGCTACATTTCCAATTATCATACCCTCATAAACTTCAGTATTTGTTTCTATATACAAAGTTCCACGATCTTGTAAATTTGCTAAAGCAAATCCCAAAGCTTTACCTGTCATCATAGAGGTCATAGATCCAAGCTTTGTTTTGACAACTTCACCCGCATAGGCTTTAAATTCCATAAAAACTGAAGTCAAAACTCCTTCTCCTTTAGTATCCACTATAAATTCATTCCTGTATCCTAAAAGTCCACGAGTAGGAATTTCAAAAGTCATTTTAGTCTCATTATTCTCAGTCTGCATATCACTCAAAATTCCTTTTCTTTCACCTAATTTTTTCATAACTGTTCCAGAAAATTCTTCAGGTACAACTATTGTAGCTTCTTCGAATGGTTCTACTTTTTTACCTTCTACTTCTTTTATAATTACTTCTGGTTGAGAAACAGTCAATTCAAATCCTTCTCTTCGCATATTTTCAATTAAAACAGCTAAATGTAATTCTCCTCTTCCATAAACTTTATATTTTCCATCAACTCCATCAAAATCTACTTTTAGTCCTACATTTATTTCTAATTCTTTTTCCAATCTTTCTTTTATTTGTCTAGAAGTTAATAGTTTTCCAACTTTACCAGCAAAAGGAGAATTATTCACAAACATAAATAAGGAAATAGTTGGTTCATCTATAGTTATTTCAGTAAGTATTTCGGTTTTTTCATCATCTACTAAAGTCTGACTAATGAAAATTTCAGGAATTCCAGCTATCATGACAATATCTCCAGCCACAGCTTCTTCAGTTTTTTTTCTGGTAAGCCCTTCAAAAGTAAATAGATTGCTAATTTTACCTTTAAAAGTTTCTCCGTTCGAATTTTTTACAAAAATAGTTTGACCATTTTTTAATGTCCCTTCATATATACGACAAACTCCTAATCTTCCTAAAAAGTTATCATAATCTAAATTAAAAACTTGAGCTTTTAAAGGTTTATCATTTAAAGAAATATTTGAAGCTAAAGGAACTTCTTCTAAAATTAAATCCAAAAGAGGATTTAAATCCTGAAGCTCATCTTCCATGTTTAATTTAGATAAACCATCTCTTCCGATTGTATAAATAGTTTTAAAATCCAATTGTTTATCATCTGCTCCTAGATCTAAAAATAATTCGTATACATCTTCTCGAACCCTTTCTACATCCATAGCTGGTTTATCTATTTTATTTATCACTAAAATAGGATTTAAGCCTAATTCTAAAGATTTCTTAAGTACAAATTTAGTTTGAGGCATTGGTCCTTCTACTGCATCTACCACAAGCAACACAGAATCTACTGATCGTAAAACTCGTTCTACTTCTGAACCAAAATCAGCATGACCTGGAGTATCCAAAATATTTATTTTAGTATTCTTATATAAAACTGAAGTATTTTTAGAATAAATAGTTATTCCTCTTTCTTTTTCTATATCATTAGAATCCATAGTCACTCCTTCTCCTACCATATTGGTTTGCGAAAGCAACGCATCTGTTAATGCTGTTTTTCCATGGTCTACATGGGCTATAATTGCTATATTTCTAATTTCCATAATAATTAACTAAAAGACAGAAAAATCATTTTATAATTTTTCTGATTTAAAATCTAAAATCTAAAATTTATAATTTAAGGTCTTTGACCTTGATTATTCTACCTTGTTAGGGAATTTAAGCAAGCCCTGTGATATAATTTGATTATGGATAGGATAAAAAAAGCAACAATTCAATCAATAAAACCAATTATAAATATGATTCCTTTTTTTGTTGGAATTCTTTTACTTATAAGTTTAATTGAAGAAGCAATTCCTCAGTCTTTCTATACTAATGTATTTAGCAAAAATATATTTCTTGACTCAATTATTGGAACTATAATAGGAGGTATTTCTACTGGAAGTTCCGTAACTAGTTATGTAATGGGAGGAGAATTTCTAAAACAAGGTATAAGCCTTGTTGCTATTACTGCTTTCTTAATTTCTTGGGTAACTATTGGAATTTTACAATTTGCTGCAGAAACTTATTATTTTGGTAAAAAGTTCACAATAATTAGAAATATACTAAGTTTTATCTTTTCAATTTTAGCAGCTATAATCATAGTTTTTATTTATGGAAATATTTAAAAAAAATAGTAAAAATACAAAAATATATTTTTTAGGATTTGTAATTCTAATTTATTTAATTATTGGAATTTTTAATTTAGAATTGTTTAAAAATTCGTTATCTTTTTTTTCTGAACTTTTTATTAAAATATTTCCAGTATTCTTTTTAGTTTTTACTTTTTCCTTTATTTTAAATTTTTTTATTACTCAAAAACAAATCAATCATTATATAGGTAAATCCTCGGGTTATAAAAGATGGATTATTGCAATTCTGGCAGGAATTATTTCAGTAGGGCCTGTTTTTGTTTGGTATCCTATATTAAAAAATTTACAAACTAAAGGAGTGGGTTATGGTTTTATAGCCACTTTCATTTATAACAGAGCCATTAAATTAGCCTTTATTCCTGTTTTTTTAATTTATTTTGATTGGAAATATATATTAACTTTGTTTATTGTTTTAATTGTTTTTTCTCTTATTCAAGGATTAATTTTTGAAAAATTTATTAATATTAAGTTACCTAAAGAAACTCTAAACTCTTAAAACTTGACTATTTAAAATAAAGTGATATTCTGAAAATAGAATGTTTGAAGGATTAACTTTATTTATTTTTGGAGGTAATCATGGAAAGAAAACGTACACCCAAAGAATTAGCTCAAGATTTACTAGAGGATTTAGGGTCCCTTAAAACAGAAGCTGAAAAAAGTATTTCTAAACTTGGAGGATATAATCAAGAGGATGCCAACTATGAAAAAATTATTGACGCAGTAACAAGAGCCGAAGATGACTTTAGGAGAAATTGTCTTCCTCAAATTAAAAAATAAAAATCTTTATAAAACATAGAAGGCCTTGAATGATTTATTTCAAGGCCTTAGTTTTATAGATATCCACAATTAAAACTAAAATTATAAATAAAATGCTATACTTAGGAAAGAAGTTAATTTTAATCAAGGAGGGTTCTATGTCAAAAAAAGAAAATTTGAACCAAAAAGTTTTTCTTGAAAGAATTGAAAAAAAATTAAGAGCTCTTAGACTAGAATATATTACAACAAAGAGTTCAAAAAGAAAAACTCAACTCTGTAAACTAATTTTTGTAGTAAGAGATAATTTTTTTAGATTTTCTCTTTTAAACAAGTCCTAGAATATATGTATAAATATTCTAGGACTTAATTTTTTTTATAAATAACTTATTCTAACAAAACAGAAATTTCTAAAGCATCATCTAATTCAGAATTATCACTTGGATTATTTTTTTTCAAAATTAAAGTCCCTCGATTATCCAACTCAGATTTTTCAAACTCTAATTCACCCTTAAATTGTACAAATTCTTCTGTCATCCAATCATCTTGAGCTGTTACAAATCCTTCTGCTATAATTTTACCATCCCAATCTGTTAAAATTACAGGAATATCTCCTTCAAAATACCAAGTTCCCAAGGCTCTTCCTTCTAACATTAACGGACTAGAAATAGATTGATTTGGTCGAACAAAATTCAATTGGATTGAATTCTTAATTTCTAAAATGTTTCCTATATCTTCAGTAAAAGACTGATTATTTTTTTCATCAATACATTGTCGTGGGTAAGATTCCATTGCTGGATTACCTGCTTCTATACAGGAATTAAAATCAATCACTTCTATATTGTCTGGTATTGAAAAATCATCCTGATCTTTATTGGAAAAATTGAAAATTAAAACTCCTAATATTATTAAAAGAGCAAAAGAAATTAATTCAATTGATTTTAGTTCCTTTGGTTTTTCTTTTGACTCAAATTCTTTGTTAATTCTTTGCATAATTTTTGTTTTTAATTAATAATTTTACATTTTGTTTCTTCAAAAGATTCTATTAATTTGTTTACGTTAATTCCTTTTTTGTAATTAATTCCAAATTCTCCAACCTTTTCATTTGTTAATTTTCCTGAAATTTTAACAAATTTTTGATTAGCTCCATAGGATGTTTTTAATTCAGAATAGGCAATAGAATCACCGTTTATCCAAAATTCTTCACCTTCGCAAGTTTTAAAAACTCTTACTTCATGAGACATATCTATCTCCCCTTCATATATTTTATCAAAACTACATACTCCAATACATTGAGCTGTACATATCGTTAGAGGATCATGATCATGACGACAAGCTGATTCACATTCAGAAAATTGTCCTTGATTTACTTCACACCATGTTTTAGTAGTATTCTCACACTCAGATTCTTTTTCAAGCCAATTAGCTTCTGAAGTTTCACAAGCTCCAGCAACTGAAGCAATAACATTTAAGTTATTTTCATCTTTAAGCTTAAAGCCATAATTGTATATAAGAAAAATAATTATTATAGCAACTACAATATATCCAATTTTTTTCATTATTTTTATTTCATTTAATTTATAAATAATAATATATTATAACATAAAAAAAATTATGAATAAAAAAAGCTTTTTCATTTATAAGTTTTAATATATAATAATACCAACATGCAAGAACCAATAAACAGACCTATAAATTTTTTAAGAAGTATTCACCATGTTTACTGGTTATTTGTAATTATTTTTACATTAATAATAGGAGGTTCTAGCTTTTTGGTTTGGAAAAGTGCTCAACATTTTTCTCAATTAAATCAAAAAATTAGTTCTCTTTCATCCAGTATAGATGTTTTAGAAGGAAACCTAGCTTCTAGTACTGTTAAATTAGAGAATTCCATTACTCAAACTCATACTGATTTGTCGTTAGAACTTGATAAAGAAAAACAAAAAGCAGGTGAAATTGAAAACTTACTTGGAACTTATAAACAAGAAAATGATCAAATAACGGGAACTGTGACTGATCTTCAAAAATTATCCAGTATTGACCCAGAACTATTACAAAAATATTCTAAAGTTTTTTTTCTTAATGAACACTATGCCCCAGCTCGTTTATCAGAAATCCCTGATACCTATGAATATCACGAATCAAAATTTTCGAAAATAAATACGCAAGTCTGGCCTTATTTAGAAAAAATGCTAAAAGCTTCTATTTCTGATGGGCAAGAAATTTATGTTTATTCAGCTTACCGTTCTTTTGAAGAACAAAATGCACTTAAAAATCTTTATGCAGTTACCTACGGAGTTGGAACTGCTAATCAATTTTCAGCTGACCAAGGATATTCTGAACACCAACTTGGAACAGCAATAGATTTAATTACAACAGGATTAGGAGGAGAATTAGATGGATTTGAAAATACAGAAGCTTCTACATGGCTATTAGCTAATGCTCATAAATATGGTTTTACTCTATCTTACCCAGAAAATAATGAATACTACATGTATGAACCTTGGCATTGGCGTTTTGTGGGCTTTAAACTAGCTACTTACTTACATAATAATAATAAATATTTCTATGATTTAGAACAACGAGAGATTGATGAATATTTGATTAATTTATTTGAATAAAATAAAAAACATCTCACATCAGTACAACTGATGTGAGATGGTGTGTTTGAATCTATTCCTGTTGTTCAGGAAGTATTTCAAATCTTCCTTGTAGAGCTTTTCCACCTGAAAAAGCATTTGCATAATCCCAAACTGCCGACTGAATTGCGTTAAACGCAATTTTATTTATAGCTTCTGTATCCAACCATCCATCAGTTCCTAAAAAAACTAACTGATTAATACCAGTTCCCCCAGTTTCACCTTCCCAGATGACATACTGGTTCGTATTATAGTCCATATAATCATTCATATAGATAATGGCAGGAGGAATTTCACTGTCAATGGAGATTTTGCTTTTTTTCTCCAACTCATTACTGAATTTCTGATAGAAAATACCCGACTTCGCAATCTTTTTAGCTGGATTACCAAATAAATTCGTAGGAACAAACAATGTTTCCCCCCATAGATAATCTTTAAGTAAAAGTTTACCTTCTTCAATGTAAACTGTGGTTGCTACCACATAATAATAGTCTTCATTGATTTGGCATTCCCAGGCTCTCATAAAAAGTTTGACATAAACGTCATCCATCTGAAATTTGTGAGAAATTGAAATATCTTCTCTTACTTTCCAGATCGGAATATTCATAGCATCGGTAGTTTTTATTGAGGATTCTGTTTCATAGATTCCTCCAACAAGACTTCCATCGTGATCAAAATAAATTCCTTTTTCTAAAGATCATTTAAATCTGCTGTGGCGATTCCACTAATTCCAAAAAAACAAACCACTAAAATAAACATTCCAAACAATTTTGTGACCTTCATTTCAATTTCCTCCATTAGGATTTAAATAACATAATTCGGTCCATCCGAATAATCTTTCAATAAGATACTACAATATATATGTTTTGTCAATAATACAGAAAAATAAAAACACCAGAGCATTCGCTCTAGTGTCTTTATTTTAATTGTTGGCCGTCTGGGACGAAGTTGGAACTTTATTGTTTAAATAATAAAGTTCCAACTGTGCTATTTGATTCTCTAATTTAAGGATTCTATCACTTTTATAAGTTTCCATATTATTACATAGAATATATTTTAAAATAATAATTTGCTTAATTCAAAATTTATCTTGTTTAGATGTTATGAATATATTATCTTCATAATAGATTTGTAATTTAACAAATAAAGGAGGTGATTTAGATGAGTATCAACAAAATATCCATGTTTGGCGGAGGTGGTAAAGGAGAACAAGACATTGATGTAGATGTTGAAGATGATTATAGCGCAGATTCTGATGCTGAATAATATATTATCGATACAATGCACCCTTAAGCAAAGGAGTAAACTATATATAGTTCACTCCTTTTTTATTTTAATAAATTCGAATACCCTTTCTCTTCTACTATTTCCAAAACTTTTTTGTAATTAGAATCTTTTGTGTTTGATAATAAATTGAACCATCTGTTATCATCTCTTAAGATTTCTTTATAAAATTTTTTCAGAAAAGCGAAAAGGTGTATATGATTTTTCATAGTTCGGTTTTCTCCCCCTAAATTATGTTTAAAAGAATTTTCTACCAAGTATATATGTATAAACTCGTGCATAAGTTGATCCTCAAAATTCTCATAATCAAAACAAAATTTGACTATAAAAGGTTTACTCATTGATCTTCTCGCTCCTCTTACAACATATACATCGTATTCTTTTTTTCTAATTTTAAAACCAAAAGTATCAACTAAAGACTTAAAAAATAAATCTTCTCTTTTGGCCCACTTTTTTTTATGAGATTCCAATGATTCAATAAATACCTCGATAGAGGGATATGTATAATTTGGCTGTTTTATTTTAGTCTCTAATAAAAAATACGGCTCTAAAAGTTTAGCGTGATGAAAAATAAATTTTGATATCATATATAATATATTAACATCTTTTGATAAAATTCACACAGTCTTTTTGCAAGGTAGTAGAGCCAAAAAAGAGTTATTTTAACTTTGTTGCCGGACTAGGATTCGAACCCAGATTACTGATACCAAAAACCAGTGTCCTACCATTAGACGATCCGGCAATATTACTTCCCTATTTTACATCTTTTATAAGTTTTATCAATACCAATTCTAGTGGTAATTGAGAAATATAGGATAATTTTATTTTATCTGAGGATTCTATTAACTCTATTAATGTTTGAGAATTTAAATTTGAATCTTTAGTTTTGGCTAATTTTTCTATAAATTCAAAATCTTTCTCAGAAAAATCATCTTGTACAACCTTAACCATATCATTAGCGAATCTTACTAACAAAATCGCTCTAAGCTTGTGTAAAATCAATTTTAAGAACAATTGAGCATCAATACTATCTTCTGTAGCCTGCTGAACTGCCTTTAATCCCTTATTTAAATCTTTTTCAGCTATAGCAAAAATAAAATCATTCACTAATTCTCCTTTGGGCGCTCCTGTAATTTTTTCTACTTCTTTTGTTGAAATTTTAGAATCACTAGATGCTGAAATTACTTTTTGCAAAATTCCTAAAGTATCTCTAAAAGAACCATCTCCCAACAGAGCAATTAAATCTTCTGCGCCATTTTCTAATTCTAATTTTTCTTTTTTGCAAATATCTAAAACAGATTTTTTCAAAATTTCCAGAGAAGGTTTTTTGAAAATAAAAGACTGGCAACGAGAAAGAATAGTATCTGGAATTTTTTCTATTTCTGTAGTAGCTAAAACAAAAATGACATGTTTTGGAGGTTCTTCCAAAGTTTTCAATAAAGCATTAAAAGCTTCTTTAGTAAGCATATGAACCTCATCAATAATATAGACTTTATAATCTGATTCAAAAGGCATCACTGTTACAGCTTCACGAAGTTCTCGGATATCATCAATTCCTCTATTAGAAGCGGCATCAATTTCGTTTAAATCATTTGAAGAAGTTTTAATTTCTTGAGCTAAAAGTCTAGCAATGGAAGTTTTTCCAGTTCCTCGAGTACCTGAAAATAAATAAGCGTGGGCTATATTTCCCAAAGAAATTGCTTTTTGAATAGTATCTACTATATGATCTTGCCCTAAAACTTCTGAAAAATTTTGTGGTCGATATTTTCTATATAAAACTAAATTATTTGTTTGCATTGTTGTTATTATATCAAACTTTAACAAATTAGGTAAATTTTGAAGCACAAATACCACTTAGTCCTCGAAGGATTAAGTCGTGGTTTAGAATTAAAAACAGCCGGTGAATGTGAGTTCACCAGCTGGGATTGAAAAATAATGTTTGAAGAAATTTAACGGTTAGCTCCTGAAGCTTTCCAGTTGATTTCCTTTTTATCCTCTTTTTTTCTTATCTTTCTACAAATATAAAAATAAGAGGTAAAATAAGGAATAAAATAGAATAGCGAGAAATAGTAGATATTCGGAAAATATTCTTGTGTAAATTGTAGACCTATGACTAGTCCAAGTGCCATAGACAAAAAAGTTACGATTGATAAACTTTCAAAATTTATCCTATCACTATTGTGTAAATAGAAATACCACAACGCTAAAAATAAAGATAATATCAACAACGATATTGAGATTATTGAAAGTTCGGGCTTAGTCAAGGATAGAATTAAGATAGACCCTAATCCTATCGCAAATCTGACTAACAATAGCCGGTCTTTCTTTTTGGCAGCAAAATTTCCTGTAAAAAAACCTAACAACATACTCAAAAAGGGTAAAAATAACAGCCTGAGTTGGTTTTTAGATGTTATTTTGGTGCCTGAAGGATTTATCACAAAAGTATCTTTCTCTATAAAAGCTTTCCCAATTGAAGATGTTTTTTCCTCTATCGGTATCCATCGATTCCAAAATTTTATTCTTATTTCTTTCTCCCACGAAGAAATTTTAATTATTTTTTTTCTCCTGTGATCAACTTCTTTTGATCTTCAGAAGAAAAATCCCATTCAGCAGGAGGAGTTTCAATTTTCTGATCAGGAGGATTTGAATATACAGCCCAGCCTGTTTCAGTTTTGTAAGCATAATTTTGATGGTTTTTTTGTATCTCATCAGCTCGAGCTATCGCACATAAAAAACAAGTTACAATAGAAATTAATATCGCTATCAAAATTAAGATTGCGAAAAAACTTTTGTTTTTTTTAACAACTTTTACAAAAGCATCTGAATTCTTCATTTTGGATCTCCTTTTCTTGATTTGTTTATTTTTTCAATTCTCAGCTTAACATCTATTGATTTTATACCTTAAAAATATAAAATTAGCAAACAAAAACACCAATCCTCGGCTCTGTTGAGCCTAGGATTAACTTATTGTATATTGATATTTCATATTGCAACTACCTAGTATTATAAGAGGTACGACCCCTTTAAGTCCTCCGACTTCAGTTAGTGTTTAGCTACACAGATAACTAGAACAATGTTATTACACGCGAAGAAGTCGGAGGACATTAAATTACTAAAGATCAAAGGTATCTTAACTAAGAAGCCTGCCCGCCGATGAGGAGGGGTCGGACCTCGTTTATAACAAAAGGACGGCGAGCTAAAGCTCGCCGTCTCTTTATTAAATTTTTCTAACTAGTTAATTAGATAAAATCCTAGAAAGCTAATTACGCCCACTGTTTAGCTTTCAAGGCCTCTTGAGCTGCTAATTGTTCTGCCTCTTGCTTAGAAACTCCTTCTCCTTCTGCAATTAATTTATTTCTTAGAAAAACTCCCACTTTAAATTTTCTATCATGGTCTGGGCCAATTTCCTCTAAAGTTTTGTAGGAAGGGGTTACTTTTTCAAATTCTTGAGCTTTTTCCTGGAAATGACTTTTGGCATCTTGCCATAATGAATGTTCTACTACTTCATCAGTTATTTTCAAAAAATAAGTGTCAATAAAAGTTGCTGCTTCATCATATCCTTTATCTAAATAAATTGCTCCGATAATAGCTTCTATTACATTTGCAATTATAAAATTTCTAGCCCGTCCTTCATCTTTAGCTTCTCCTTTTGATAATAATAAGTATTCGTTTATGTTTAATTCATCGGCAACTCTTAATAACGATACAGTATTTACAATAGCTGAACGATAAGCAGTTAAAACTCCTTCTTTTTCTTCAGGAAATTTTTTAAACAAATGATGAGTCACCACCAATTCTAAAACAGCATCTCCCAGAAATTCTAGCCTTTCATTATGCTTTAAATTCTCTCCCCTATTTTCATTTAAATAAGAACGATGGGTAAAAGATGTTTGTAAAAGACTTATGTCATTAAACTTTACATTTATTTTTTCCGCAAATTTTTCAAAATTATTCATTTTTCTCTTTTAACATATTGATCCCTTTTTTAATAATTGATTTCATATCATCATATAATTCTAGCTTTTCTATTTCGGATAATTTAAACCATTTTATTTCATCTATTCCTTTCTTTTCTTCTAGGTTAACTTCCAAAACTAAATCTTGATAATTACTTTCTGCTAAATAATAATCTAATCTTTTCTTGATATGTCCTTGTTCAGTATGAAAAGCTACATATTCATTATTTCCAATTTTATCATTTAATCTTATATCTAAACCTGTTTTTCTTTTTGTTTTGATAACAATCCCTTCTTTTGAAGTTATCCCTTCTTCCTCTTTCCCTTTTAATAAGGTCCAGTATCCAAAAATATTATGAGCCATCATTACTAAATACTCACCTTCATTTTTTGAATATACCATCACTCCAGCCAAATGCTGTATAGGTAAATTTTTTGTATCAATTTTACTCTTTCTTGATTCACCTGTTTCATGTTTTTGAGGTTCACCAAGTTCTTTATAAATAGTTCCCATCACCCCACTTACAAATCTACTACTACTTTCTCCTCCAAAAGCTTTAGCTAATTCAATGGATTCATTGATAGCAACTTTGGGGGGGACTTCATTTCTATCGGAATACAAAAGTTCACAAATTCCTATTCTCAAGATATTTCTATCTACCACAGGAATTTTATCTATAGGCCACTGAGGAGCGGCTTGTTGAATAATATTATCTATATCTTTTTGTTTTTTGAAAATGCACTTTACCATTTTTTCCATAAAAGGAGGTGTCTGAGAAGTTTGAGCAAAATCCTCTAAATTTTTAGAAAGAATATCTTTAATATCTTCCCTATTATCATCTTTACGAATATCCCATTCAAAAAGAGATTGTAATACTATTGATCTTAATAAGTGTCTATCAAGCATATTTAAAAATAAAAATACCTCCTAGAGAGCTTTCATTCATCCGTAACGAGCTACTCGGGAGGTTATACTAAATTATAATAAATAAATTTACTTAGTCTTCTTACTAGTTTTCTATAATTTTAAGATTTTGCTGACAATTTTTTTGGATCTAAAGCTTTAACTTCATCCTTTTTTCCTTCCTTAGCATCAGGGTCAATTCCTAACGATTTCATTTTTGCAATTCTTCTATCGTTCTTCTTAGCTATTTTAACATTAACATCCACTACCTGTCTATCTTTATAATATCCACAGGTGTCACACATTCGATGTCGTAAATGAAAAGAACCACACTTTACACAGCGAGATAATCTTGGGGCCTTTATTCCGTGGTGAGAGCGACGACTTCCTGCTTTACCACTTGTTATTCTCATTCTTGATGACATATAACTTAGAATTATAAACTATTTCCGAAAAAATGCAATATTTTTAGTACTTCATTCTAGATTTTAAAGTTTTTAATATTTTTTGGTAATTTACCTTTTCTAAATTTGTTGTATCAATACATAAAACTTCACTTTCTATCTTTAAGGACTCTACTT
>Ga0208647_1000292_pt1 | contig 16950 bp, 19 predicted proteins | sample AntAceMetag02UKA_FD_184765 | JGI IMG/M metagenome (GOLD analysis project Ga0208647, IMG submission 184765) | Saline lake microbial communities from Ace Lake, Antarctica - Antarctic Ace Lake Metagenome 02UKA (SPAdes) (version 2) | ecosystem: Environmental > Aquatic > Non-marine Saline and... | reverse complement strand
ATTCAGGAAGTAATCCAGTAGTAGACGCAACGTATACAACAAGCGAGTTCTTCGTTACGGACTTGGATGAAGATGATGAGTTCAGCAATCTTAAAATAACTAACGAGGTAAAACAATAATGCCGAATTCACCAGAGGGAATAGAGAGACGAAAGATGGCTGACGACATAGCCGAGATAAAGAAAATGCTTCTAGGAAATGGGAAAGTAGGAGTCGTGGAAATGTCAAGGCGTGCCTTTGAATATATGATAGCTTGTAAGTCCACTAAGAATGGATGGATGGATTGGGCGTTCAGGATAGCTATAGGGATTGCAATATCCTACATAGCAGTGGAGTTACATTTAAAATAGGAGATGAAATAATGACAGGATCAGAGTTTTTAACATATGTAAAAAAGAAGTTCATGCGGACGGACAAAGACGCGGAGATCTATCAGGCGACGACTGATATCATTGCTGACATGCGGCTGAATATGCGAGCAGAAGATTACAAAGAAGAGGCTTACATCGCAGGTATCTCAACTCTCGGTGATTATAGAGTTACACTGCCGTCTGACTTCGGTCACCTGATCGGCAATATTTCTCTTACTGATACTTCCGATGATTCTTCACTAGGCGAACTAGACAAGATATCAAAGCAGGAATATGACGAGCAGTACGGGGCGAGACTGCTTACTGATTATACCGACGGAGTGCCGCAAGATTATTGTATTTATGGCGGGCAGATATTCCTCGGTCCAGTACCAGACAGCATTGATTACAGATATCAGATTAACTATACGACAGAAGATTATACTGAGGTAGCAGCGGCTACTGATCCAGTTCCGTTTTCTAATCGATACAGAAATTATCTCCGAGCTGGAGTGCTGATGGAGATGCACGATCTTCTTGAGAATTACGAGGAGTCTGGATATTGGAGGGTTAAGTATGCAGAGGGTATTGATATTATTAAGCGTAATGACGGTGACAATATTTCTGATAATAGTGGCATTATGTACAGTGGGGTATAAGATGGCAGGACTACTAGATTTAATTAATATTGGACCAGCAGCTGAGGAGAGAAAACTTCTTGGGTTAACTAGAGAAGAACAGCAGAGTTCTATGCAGGGCATGGCGACAAAAGCTCTAAAGTCAATTAAAGATGATACGGTAAAAGAGGTCAATGCAGCATTTAGAGATAAGGCAACAGCCGCGGGTATTCTAGGAAATATAGAACATGAGACGGGCGGAAGTTTTGATTCTAGTCAAAGACAAAATGGAGGTGGACCAGGTCATGGTCTTTTCCAAATGGAAGGCGAAATGAAAAAAGCATATGGTGATTATCTTGGAATGATGAAGGATGTTGATAGTGCCAGAAATCAGATTAGTTTTATGAGAAGTATACTTAATAGTCCTAAACTATATGATATTGGAGCAGGTAATAGAATCAAGATGTTTGACGCTATGGCAACAGGAAAACCAGACGTGATTGCCGAAGCATTTTCTAATTTTGTTGAAAGACCTAAAGCAGCTACTGCTCAGAACGATAAAAGAAAAGAAGCCGCAACAAGATGGTTTAATAAAGGAGATAACTAATAATGATAAACAGTAAAGTGGAGGTATTATTATGACAGTACCAACAACAAGCTGGGACGAGACATCGCCAGCAGGATCACAAAGTATTCAGCTAGGCGACAATAGAATTAGAGAGATGAAAACTCAGGTTCGCGAAGTAATGGACGCAGACCACAAGTTTGAGAGTTCAGGACAGGACGCTGATAACGGCAAGCACAATCAGGTTAGTCTCATCGAGGCGGCTGATATTGGATCTGGTGCGGAAGGTCTTCCTATTCTTGGTGCTCAAACAATTAACGGCAAGGCAGAACTTTTATATACTGACGAGGACGACAATGATATTCAGTTAACTTCGGCTGGCAAGTTAGACCTAGGTTCAGGGCGGTTAGACAATGCTGAGGCTTTAACATCACTTGATAATGCTGGAACAGCTGATTTAGATTTGATTCAAGCAAACACTAGCGATCAGGCAGTTATAACACCTGCGCTATTACCTGCTGCTGGAATAATTTTACCAGAAATAACGGCGCCAACAACGACTGCTAATCAAGGTGGTTTATTTACAAAAAATGACGGTACTCAAACAGAGCTTTATTTTGTGGAAGAATCTGACGGAGATGAAGTTCAGATTACTAAGAGTGGCGTTTTGAATACAACTGGTCTAGGGTCTTGGGCGGACAAAGCGTTTGATACTATTTATGAAGCTACGACAGATGGATTTGTATGTGTCTCTGGTATTGAACCAAGTACAGACACAGATAGATTATTATCAGGTATCACTGATGCTAATGTATCACCTACAACTATAAGAGTAGTATGTAATCCTTTTCATATGACAAGCCAAGCTGGTCCTATTTCAGCTGGATTTACAATGCCTGTTAAAAAAGGAGATTACTGGACAGTAACATTTACAGGGAGCGCATCCGGAGGAACATATGATATATTTTGGATACCGTTAGGAGTTTAATAAATGGCAATAACAAATCAGAAGACAGGTAGCGTATTACAAATAGCAGGGCTTGATGTTTCTAAGCCAGCAGAGTATATATCTGATCAGGCTTGTTCTCAGTGTAGTAATGTCGAAGTTATAGAGTCGCTGCTTTCTAAGAGAGTTGGCGAGTCTGAACTTGATGGCGTATATTCATTAGGGACTTTAACTTTGACTGGGAATGCTGGCGATACAGAGACAGTAGTTATTGGTACAAAGACATATACTTTTCAAACAACTCTTACTAATGTTGACGGTAATGTATTTATAGGTGGATCAGCTTCAGCGTCTATAGACAATCTTATTGCTGCTGTTAATTTAGCAGTCGGGGCAGGTACAACTTATGCAACGGATATGACAGCTCAACCAGAAGGTGCAAGTGCAGCGGTAGGAGCAGGCGACACAATGTTGCTAAGAGTAGTTGACACAACTATTACAACGACCGAAACTTTAACTGGCTCTTGGGGTGCTGCAACAACAGTCTATCCGACTGGTCTACAGATAATGGCTGGTCGAGAGTTTACTAGAGAAGATGTAAAATATAATGTTAGGATTGGATTAGAAAGAATAGAGAAATGGGATTCTGGTAATTCCGAATGGGACGACATAACAGGCACGGCGTTGACTGGAGAGACTACTGATTTAGTTGATACAGCAATTCCTCTGCTTACTGGAAAATCTATTCTATGTATATCTAATGGAAAAGATAACATTCGTAAATGGATAGCATTGGGAGACAGTGCTGACCTTGGAGGTTCACCGCCGATTCCAAAGTTCATACAGGAATATAAAACATATTTAGTTTGTGGGTACATCGCTGGTGGTGTTGATATTGCTCAGCGTATTCAGTGGAGCGACACTGCTGATCCAGAAACTTGGACTGGTGGAAACTCTGGTGCAGTTGATTTAGTTGAGGATGACGGAGGAATAACTGGACTGAATCTATTTGGAAATTACTTATCAGTGCACAAAGATCGTTCAATCTATTTAGGATACCTCGTTAGTTCATCAGCGATCTTTAAGTTCGACAGAAAAGCAACGGGCGTAGGAACAGTCGCGAATAATTCTATTGTGAATTTACCTACAGGCGAGCAGATCTTCTTAGCTAAAGACGGGCTTCGGTTATTTAATGGCAACACTGCTCCTTTGATTGATGCTCCTGTTAACGATGAGATTAGAAAAAGTTTGAATCAGGATAAAGCACTTCGAGCATACGGAGTTTTGGTAAGAAGTAAAGACGAAGTTTGGATGGGAATACCTCTCGGTGATTATGAGGTAGGTTCTACAATCTATAAGTTCAATTATGTGACGAGAGTTCTGTATAAAGATTACCGAGGCAACTCAACATTTATGTGGCAAGGTGATTCTACAAGTGGACTTACTTGGGATGATATTAATGTTGCTTGGGATGACTACGATTTTAGATGGGATGATTCTGATTTTGGTTCAGACTCAGAGCAGATCAACATTGGCTATACAACAGGAGAAGTGACAAAAAGAAATGTAACAACCTTCCAAGATAAGGGAGTGAGCTATAATTCTTTTTGGGATTCTAAAGACTTCGAGCACGCACAAGGAACAATATCAAGATGGAAGAGAATGGAGTTTTGGGCTAAGGGTGCAACGATCAATGTAGAATATTCTACAGACTCAGGATCAACGTGGGTAGAGATGTCCAACAGTCCATTCACATTATCAGGTTCTATGCCGTCGGACGAAAGTCCTTTGGTTGCTTATTTTGATGTTGTGAGTTCTAAGTTGAGAATAAGATTCAGGAATGAGAATGATGAATCTTTCAAACTTAAACAATTTATTCTGGAGTATACTCCGAGAGAGGCTAGAAGATAATTATGGCAACTATAGATATTCCAGACGAGATAGTGCTTCCAATTCCTCAGACGGATAAGGAAAAAGAATTTTTTAGAATTTTGTCTGATCACTTTAACCAGATAAAGCAAACTTTAATAGAGATCGAGAGTAAACTACCGTGACATTAAAAGTTTTGGATGATCAAAACAAAGTAGTCGATAAGACTATGCGGTTCAGAGAAAACATTCTCAAGGTAGAAGAGATGATAAAGAATATACCTGGATCAGAAATAGGGCATGAGGCAGATAAGAGCACTTGTCCGCTGAAGCATTCTTTTGTAGACGGTGCTTATGTGAGAGAAATATTTATGCCAAAAGGACTCTTGCTAACATCTAAGATTCACAAAGTTACACATCCATATTTTATTATGAAAGGCAAAGTTACTGTTAGCACAGAAGACGGATGCGTTGAAATAGAAGCACCTTATAGTGGAATAACAGTTGCTGGAACAAAGAGACTTCTTTATATTCACGAAGATACTGTCTGGATAACTGTTCATGTCACAAAAGAAAAAGATTTAGATACAATAGAAGAAGAAATAATAGCTACTTCTTTTGAAGAGATTGATAACAAGTTAGAACACAAAGATGTTGATAACAAATTAGAACACGAAGATATTGATAATGAGATAGAACATAAGGAGGAACTAATATGTCATGGATAGGAGTCGGAGCAAGCGCTGCCGCGATAAGTGCTGGAACAGGTGTTGCTGGTATGTTTATGGGTGGCGGAGGTGGTGGAGGACCAGAATTAAAAGATATAAGAAGTGAGGAGCAGAAAAGAGCACAGGCGGCTCTGATGCAACTCGGAGAAACTGGGACTTACGGAGACATCACATTAGGCGAAGGATATGAGGGAAGCCTAGGGTCGTATGATGCTTCTGGTAGTGCTCAATCGCAACAACAACTTTTAGATTTGTATGGCGGCAACGCTCTAAGGACATCACAAGACACATTGACTCGTCAAGCTCAAAACACATTTGACCCGAGCGACCCTAAGAGTGGGTACGCTGCTTTTTCAAGAGCACTAGCAAAGTCAGGGGCAGAGGCTGGCGATGTTCTTAATAGAGAAGCTGCTATTTCTGGTAACAGATTTGGAACTGCTATTGCAGGTGAGAAGGCTGGGCTTGCTGGAGATATGGCAAACCAGCGTGGTATGTTCTTAGCTGATTTATATAATCAAGGTGAGAATAGAGCCGCTAATGCAGCTGGTGGATTACAGAATTTGGCTAATACTAAAGCAGGTATCTCTATGTCTGCTGCACAACAGCAAGCTATGGTTAATCAGCAAAAAGATCTGCAAGCTAAAGATTCTCTTAATGAGTTCAAGAGACAAAGATCGGAAGAACTAAGTCGGATTGATTTACTTTCTGCTGAAGCTAGCCGTAATCCTTATATGGGAATTACATCTCTTCCTGGCGGTTCAGGCTCTAGTCCTTTTAGCAGTCTTGCTAGTTCAGTGCTTGGTGGGATTGGTACACAGATTGGGAACTTTGATTTTGGTTCGCTATTCGGTGGTGGTGGCGGTGCTGGTGGAGGAGTTGGAATAGGAGGAGGAAGTGGACTTTCTGGACTAGGAAACTTGTCTGGTGTGGATACTGGTGGTTTCGGAGGTTTAGATAATTTACCAGCTATAGGTGCTGGATTATAATAAGGAGGAAAATCATGGCAGGCGGAGTACCAATAAATAGTTTACAAGACCTCCTTATGTTAAGGGAGTTACAAACTCAAGAAGACCAATCAAAGCCTTCATATATGGCGATGAAAGCCTTGTCCGACGGTGTGGCTGCGGGTATTGCTGAAAAGCAGGAGGCGGCAAAGACTAAGAAGAAGCAGGAAGACGCATTCGCTAAAGCACAACAGATTGCTAATACTAATAGTGGTAAGATTACTACTAAGATTGATGAAGAAGGAAACCAGAGTTATTCAATAATCAGTGGTGGAGAGACATCTACTAAACCAACATCAGTCCAGATCGCTGCATCTAAAGCTGGTATTGTTCAAGGACTTGGAGGAGGTCAGGACTTTGCACTCCTTGATCAGATAGCAAACAAAGCACAGATAGAGAATAAAATGGAACTAGACGCTGACATTGCAGAATCTAAATCAGCGGTTCAGAAGAATCTTTACGACATGACAAATAAAATGAGTGATGACTTTAGAAGTATAGCGTCCATAAAAGACTACGGTGAGATTAGAAGAGCAGGTGCTAATATAGAATCTGCATATCAACAAGCAATAGCTCCAGAGACAAAGGACAAGAATGCTGCTGATCAGGCATTAATCGTATCTTTCAATAAGATGTTAGATCCAGGATCAGTTGTTAGAGAATCAGAGTTTGCTAGAACTCCACAAGGACAAGCATTGCTTGCTAAGTTATCTGGAAAGGTGGCAGCTATAACTGCTGGTGGTGTTGGATTAACAGATCAAAATAGATTAGAATTATTTAACATGTCACAAGCTCTTGTTAATAATGCAAAGTCATTCGCTGAAAATGATGCCTCTATTATAAGAAATCAAGCGGAAGCATTTGGAGTTCCAGAGGCTGGAGTATTCGGAGACTTCTTTTCTAGTAGTAACCAGACATCTTTCAGCACAGTATCAGAAGCAATAGCAGCTAACTTACCAGCTGGTACAGAAATATTAATTGGAGGAAGAAGGGCGGTAGTTGAATAATGGCTATACGATTCTTAGATGAAGAACAACAAAATAATAAAGTAAAAGAGCAAGACGCTCAGTCTATTGATCTTGAAACTATAAGTGTAAAGAGAAATAAACCATCTATAAAGTTTTTAGACAAAGAACCTGAGATAAAGCACTCTACATCAAGTATTTTGTTCGGTAAAGATAGAATGATTACTGATGCTATTGTTGAACCTCTTGTTTCTGTCAGCCGTGGTTTTCATACTGGTACTGCTAATTTCTATGGGATGCTTGACACAGTCGCTAACCTACCAGATTTATTGTCTGGTCAGGATAGAACAGTTAATATTTTTAGGAAATGGCAAGAGCAAATGGAAGAGACTGCAAGATCAATACCAGAGTCAAGAGTGTCTCCACTCTCTAATATTATTTTTGAGACGGCAGGATCAGCGTTGCCAACATTAACTAGTTTTGCATCCGTTCCAGGTGGAGACGTTGCTAAGTTTGCTGTTACTAAAGCAATAGATGAATATCAAGAAACTGGAAGTCCCGTAGGATTAATTACTGGTGGTATTAAAGGAGCTATAGAAGGAAAGTTGATTCCTGTTGTAGTTAATGCTGGAATAAACTTGATGAAGAATGTGGGAAAAGGTGCTGCTAAAGCATACATCAAATTCATAACTAAATCAGAAGAGATTGCAGATGATTTTGTCAATAGTGTAGGAAAATATAATGTAAGTCCTTTTAAAAAGATTAAATCATTAGAGCAAACAAAGGCAGATAATCATATAAGACTAAAAGAACTAAATCAGAATATAAAATCAGACATAAGTGTGGTCAAAACTAAGAATCTAAGACAAGAACAAATCCTCGACGCTCAGATGAAAGAATCTTTGGTAGCACACAAAGAAGCCAACATCGCACTTAAACAAGGTGTAGCTACTAGGAATGCTGCCACTATTGAAGCAGCGACTAATAAGTCAATGGCTGCTATAAAGAATAGTACAAGTGTATTAAATACAAAAGCAACTGTCTCTATGGATGGTGCACTTAGTGAGTATAAGGTTGTGAAGAAACGACTAGGAGAAAATGTAGGAAACGCTATTAAAGAAGCATCCAATAAAGCTCCAGGATCAACGATTTCTCATAGCACTGTTATGAATAAGGTTAATAAAACTTTAGAGCAGTCGCCGTTTAAAAGTACAAGTGGTTATTTCAAACCTAAAGAGTTCAAACCTAATACATCTATCTCTGCTGACAACACTGATGTTACTGGTCTTAATAATCTTATGAAAGAACTTTCTGCCTATAAGAATGACGGCTTTCCTATAAAGTATTTACAAGACTTAAAGAATGCAGCAAGAGATCAAGCTGGCAAAGCATACAAAGCAGGGAACAATCAATTAGGAAAGATGTATAGTGACTTAGCAAAAGATGTAAACCCAGCTACTATAATAGAATCAAGTAAATCACTAAGTAGTAAGTTTCCTAATATCGCTGAGGCTAATAAACAATTCTCCTCGATGATAAAGAAGTATGATACTGCTATGGATATGTACTTTACTAAGAATGCACTAGGTGAGTATGTTCCAGATGTAAACAAGGCACTTAATAAAATAGCGTCTGGAGATGCCGTTGCTGTTAGACAAATGAAGTTAGCTGATAGAGCGTTACCTGAGAATCTTAGAATATTTCCTAAAGTTCAAGGGTTGTTAAACGAGACTGAGAAAGTAGCAGTTGCAAATAAAGCTACTATAAAATCTCTAAAGAATAGAATAAAGGCAGAACAATCAGCATTAGATAAGGCATCAAGAAAATCTCAGAATGCCCTTACAAATAAACAGTTAAAGATTAAACAAGAACGTAAGATAGCACTCGGAGAAAATATAAAGACACAAACAAAGATGAAGAACGATGTCCTCAATACTGTAGAAAAACAACTAACAAAAGAAGAAAAATTCCTACACGAATTAGAAACATTAAGAAACTTTACTCCTCCTAATGGCGGTCTTGCTAATATGCTACAAAGAGTATTGGGATATGGAAGTATACTGCCAGTCTTAACAGGATCTCCTGTAGGTTCAGCTGTTGGAGCGGCAGGTTTCTTTGCACTGTCTCCAAAACTAACTACACCAATTATTAAAGGTGCGATCAATACTGGACGATCAGCGGATAGAATTATATCACCACTGATTAAAAATAAAAGTCTTCAGAAGATAATTATTAATAAATCTAGGGAGGAAGAATGAAAGATAAATTCAAAGAGAAAACAATAGAAAAAGTAAAAGGTAAAATTAATATTAAAGGCGAAGAAGTCGAAGTAGATATTGAAGTTGAAACTAGTCCGAATAAAAACGGTGGATACGATACAAAGATTAAATTACCAGTCAGCCCAATAGGGGCTACTAAACAATAGCCAATATGGCTGCAACAACAGGAGGAAGTAATGGCATCAGGAATATACTCAAAGTTCAAGGCTAATCTCATGAACAAGGTAGTTGATTTAGAAGGAGATACAGTTAAGGTTGCTTTGTATAATAACTCTCATGCTTTCACAGCTACAGACGTTACTTACGTTACGACTAATGAGTTAGCAACAGCTACAGGATATACTCGAGGTGGAGCTACGTTATCTGGTAAAGCAGTTACAGAAGCAGCAACAACTAAGTGGGATGCTACAGATCTAGCTTGGACAAGCTCAACGTTTACAGCTTATCATGCAGTTATCTATGATGATACTGTGGGAGCTACAAATAACCTGATCTGTTCTATAGACTTTGGTGGAGCACAATCAGTTAGTTCAGGAACGTTCACTATTGAATGGAACGCAGCAGGAATAATTACTTTAGCATAAGGATATAATGGCGGCATTAACAGCAACATATTATTTTAATGCATATGACTCTGGATCAGAAGAGTGGGAAACTACCCCTGCTAATATGGTTGATGGAGATACTGGAACATATGCCCAAGAAACTAATAATGGTGTAGTCCAGTTACTAACAGGAAACACTTGTACTGGTACTGATCTAGGGCATATAGTTAACGTAGAGGTATGGATTTATGCAAAAGCTGGAGGTGCTCTAAATTGGCTAAAGGTTAGACCAGTATTTGATGCAGGAGATGGAGACTCTAGTACTGTTGGTGCTTCTACTTCTGCTGAGTGGACTGGTAAAAGCATATTTACAGGTACTAACGCTCCAGAAGTTTGGGCTTGGGACAATGTTGCAGACTTGCAATGTGATATTGAGTCCTATCTTGTAATAGCTGGATCAATACAAGTAAATAAAGTAGAAATTAGAGTAACATACCATGAGGTAGAAACTGCAAGCTATTATTACGACTCATATGACAGCACATATACAGATGCTACCGATCCAGGGAACGCTATAGACAATAGCCTTAGTACATATGCAGTAACACAGAGTGGGTCTGGTGATTTATTATTAGACACTAATACTGCAACTGGAAATGATGCTACCACAACAATAACAAGAGTAGAAGTAAGGTACTATGCAACACAGCCTGGTCCATCTTTAGGACAGGTACAGCCTACTTGGGGTTCTTATCCAGGAGATGTTGGGGATGTTCATTCAATAGGGGGTGTGGTATTATCTGAAGAGTGGTCAGACTACATAGACATTACTGGAGATACTGATCATCCTAGTCCTTGGACTTGGGCTGATGTAGCAGAGATTGGGTTCTGGTTTTATTCATCATCAGTTATTAATATATATAAAGCAGAGGTTAGAGTTTCTTATCTTAATACTGCGACTGTTACATACTATTATGATGATTATGAGTCAGGAAACACAACATGGACGACAACTCCTGAGAATGCTTGTGACGGTAGTCTTAGTACCTTCGCACAGGATATTCTTACAGCTAATGGTAGTCAATATGAAACACTAAGATTCGACAGCAATACTTGTCCAGGCGATGAGCTAGGAGATATAATAAATGTAAAAGTTAGAGACTATGCGGAGCTGACTGATACTGAGGCTACTTCTGCTTTAACACGTCAAGTATTCTTTACAACAAGCGGTGGAAGCACAAACTTTACAACAGGCGAATATACTGCTATGTCTGAAGGATGGACAGATTGGTATGATTATTCAAATGACTTTATTCAAAATACAGACGGAGACTTCGCTTCGTTTGGAACAGGGCATTATTTAGGGATATTACATTATGTAGAAGCTGGTGAGGGTGGAACTGCAAAAATAGCAAAGTCAGAGTTTATGATAACGTACATCGTATTTGATACTTACAAAGCAACAGAGATAAGCATGGCTTTATCTTTGGAGAGTCCTTCTACACAATTTAGTAGTACTATTTATCCATCTACTATTTCTCTTACATTATCCGCAGGAAATCCTAGCATAAATATTTACATCAACCCAGGAACTTTTCCTTTAGGACTAGCAGCTCCTGTTCCATATATATCTACAACTGGAGATGTTGCCGAGAGAGTTCTATCCTTAAGCATAGAAACACCAGAGATATTTATAACTAAAATTGTTGATACAGTTAATGGTACGTTGTCTATTGAAGCTGTAACTGTTGTTTATTCTTCTAGTACTAAACCATCTGAACAAACAACAGCATTATCTTTAGAGACTCCAATAATTCATCTTGGTAATGGAGCAGTTCCTGTAAGTCAAGACCTTATTTTGTCAGTAGTTGATCCGTCTATATTATTTGATTATGAACTGGCTGTTGTATCTGTCTCGGCGAGCCTTTCATCTCCTGCGCCGACCATTGTTATTTATAATTCCCCAGATACTTTATCTATAAACCTTTCGATTTTAACACCAACACTAATATTTGGTAAGACAGCTTTACCGTCAGTATTAGAGCTTGCTTTATCTGAGGAATCTGTTAACATAAATGTGGAAGAAGATGCCTCTTCGTCATCACTTTCATTATCATTATTAGAAGTCACGCTCCATGTTGATTGGACTTATTCAGCGGAATCTCAGAATTTAATATCTGAGATAAGAAATCAAACATTATTAGGAGCTTGGAATAAATTATCAAAGGACTCAGACACTTGGACAAAAGAAGAAACCAGCGACGACACTTGGACAAAACGTACAACATCAGCAGACACTTGGACGAAAGATAGCAAGTCATCAGATACATGGACGAAGAGAACAACATCGGCAGATAGTTGGACTAAAACATAGGCGGATAAAATGAGAATCCCAAAGAAAGTAAGAATTTGTGGTCAGATGTTTGATATAAAAATACAAGATGAAATACTCGTCGGGAATGGTAAGCAGAAAGAGAAACTTCTTGGCTTATGTGATACTCAAGAGACTAAGATATATCTTAAGAAGGGTATGTCTAATGAGAAGAAGAAAGAAGTCTTCCTTCATGAATGTATCCATGCTATAGAAGTAAACTTAGACTTAGGATTAGCAGAGCAAAAAGTTAACCTATTAGGCGTTGAACTTCTCAGTTTCTTGAAGGACAGCAGACTGGACTTCAACTCATGAGATTTCGTAGGAAGGATTCCAACAAATGAAAAGAAACGAAGAACACTTTATCAATTTATTATGCGAGCAGATAGAAGAATTGTGTGATCAAGAACTTCCGTCAGAGGCTCGACATATTCTACATAGAATGAATAGACATATAAATCATTATATGTTTAACACAATGGCAAACAGGAGGAAAGACGATGGAATTTCAAACAATAGTTGATTTTTTAGGAACATATATACCAGTAGCATTGCAAGTAGTAGGTGTAGCAGCAGTCATAGCAGCGGCAACACCAAACAAGGTCGACGACAAAATTGTTCAGTTTGTTCTTAATGCTTTGAACTTTCTTGGCGGCAACGTAGGTAATGCAGAAAATAGAGATAGATGAAGACAGTAGGAGAAGGACTTAAACTTCTTAATTGGTTTACAAAATACTTTAGTATGGCAGAGTACAAAGAACGAGCAGAGGATTCGCTAATGGGAACTTCCGATGCTCTTGTCTACTGGCTTACAACAAGAAGAAAAGTTACCGATGAACAAAAAGAAAAAAAGATAGCACATTATATTAAGCAGTACAAAGCTACCAGAAAGAAAATAAAATGAATGAGATAACACTCCAGTGGATTCAATTCAGTAAACTTATATTACTTGCGATCATCGCGGCTCTTTATGCTTTCGGAGGAATCCATGGGAAGTGGAAGAGAAGATATGTTGCGTCTGGATTGTTGGTGCTCGGGTTTATTACTTATTCTTTGATAGCAAATAATTTCTCTTGGTGGATACTGCTTTGTTATCCCTTATATGTTGGTGCATTATCATTAGGTTATGGCAGCGATACGATGTTAAAAAAATTGATAAAAAGAGCATACTGTGGAGCTGCCATTGCTCTCGCCTCACTTCCTCTAGCAATAGCTGTTGGAAGTATGGCTATGTGGTACGGACAACTTGTTCTTATGACGGGCATGATGGTGTGGCTAGGGGCATTCAATCCTACCCCTAGTGCACGGAATGAAGAGAGTTTACTCGGAGTCTTTTGCGGACTCTTGCCGCTGTTTTTTATTTGATGACCAGTAGGCGACAGGTTTGTCGTCCTCTAGGAATATTGCTTGTTGAGCATTAAACAGTTTTCTGACTTTTTTCAGGAGGGCATAATTTTCAACCCCAGTCCAGTTCTCAGTGTCCATTGGTTTGCTCGGAGTTATATTCGGATTGCTCAGATTCGTACTCTTCCTTTTCTGCTTTATACTCATCCACAATCTCCTTCATAACTTGTACGATATAGAAGTACATTTTTACACCTGTGTTGTCACAAGCAGCTTTGTAGTCTTTATGTAAATCATCATCAACTTTAAAGTTCATACTTCTCATTATTGTTCTTCCTCTCCCCATTTCGCCTCTTGTAATTGAGCGGGTGCTATTATTATTTTATTGAAAACCCTTGTCATTTTCCCTTCTATCCTTTTATGTTTTTGTTCATATCCGAATTTCTTCAATATTCTAGATATCCTGATTTGCTCTATTCTTCCTACTTGATCTAGTTTTCCGTTAAGAGCGTGAACCCAAACATCTCCTATAGTTAAATCATTCCCTGTTGTCATATGAGAATTGTTAAGCCACCGACTAATAAAAGTATCCCATTCATCAGCGGCTAGTCTGAATTCTTGCTGAACAATCGCATCTTGATCAATCTCTGGAGGTAGATAAAGACCAAAATCAGTTTTAGCAATCTGAACTGCCTCTGCAAATAACTGATCTCTAAACTTCTTAATACCTTTCCAATTTATCTTGCCGCAAGACACAGGCAAAAATCTTCTGTTTCCTGTATCATCCTGAAAGTATCCAAGCCCATTAGGGTTGATAGTACCTATAAATACTGATTGCCTAGGATATTCTTCTGTATGTCTGGCATAAGAAAGTCTAACTCTATCAACACCAGTAGACAAGAAATTCTTCAAGCTCTCTATTTCTTTCTTCTTGAAGACCTGAAGTTCTGGAACTTCTATAATCCACTGACCTTGCATCTTGTCAATAAGATCTTTATCCCTCTCAATCAGTGTAACTCCAGACGCCCATTCACCTCCTAGCGCTTCAATGGCTAAAGACTTTCCTAAGCCCTGACTTCCCTCCAAGATAATCATATAATCATATTTACATCCAGGACGCATAATTCTCCTGACAGCAGCACAAAGAAATAACTTAGACACAAACTTAATATAAGAAGAATCTTCGGCGGAGAAATATTCACATAAGAAATTCTCAACTCTTTCCACTCCGTCCCACTGAAGTCCGTCAAGATATTCTCTGACAGGATGGAATTTATTCTTTAGTGCGTGGGTTTGAACTGCCTCATTGAGTAGGCTGACAGACGGCTGAAAATTAAGAGTTGTCAATTCGTTCTTCAACTGTAATATGTCGTTGTCGTTAAGAGTTCTTTGACCGTGCCATACCCTATCCCATTTAGGTTTTCGATATAACATTGTCTTGTTAGAGAACTCATTAAATTTGAACAATCCCATAAGATCTTTTTCTGTATTTAAAAAGTTTAAGCAGTTCCTATATGTAGTTTTAAAAACTCCTTCTTTTCCTTTATCCCATATAATGACTTCGCCTTTGATGTCTGCCTTTGCTTTCTTATCTTCATAAGACAAACAAGAGTTTACTATTTTCATTACATCTTTATCAGGGAGTGGAGGTCGGCAGTTATTAATATTAACGCCTTGCATATAAGCAAATAAAGACCCCTGATCTTTTAGTCCTTGATTACGAGCAACGCAAGCAATAGTAAACATTCTCTCGTCTCTGTCGCCCTTCTTAAGCAGTCTATCTTTCTCAGCGAGATTTATATCGTAGTCCCTCTTAGTTTCTTGAACTAATCCAAATAGCCATGGAGAAGAGGATTGCATATCAAAGCTAAAAGGTTCTTTTGAAACCTCAAAGCAGTAATCCTTTCCGTTAATTGAGGAAGGTGCTACGACTATGTAGCCGCCGTCACCTCGAACGTCCAAATACTTTCCTAAATTGTTGGTCGAGTTGCTGATCCTGATACCTTTAGGCATCTTAAAAAGCAAATGACGACCTCCCGATGGTGTGAACTGCTCTACAGTTTCGGGCAACTTTCCATACTTCGCCTCTAATTCTTCTAATGCTATTTCACCGCTGCCGTCTTCCTTATTATCTATATCTAAAACAAAAAATCCTGAATGACTACCAGTTGCCACTGCTATATTACTATCTGGATATTTAGTAAACATCGCAGTGATTTTATCGGGATCTTTGCTAGCATCCTTACAGCCATGAGTTCCTTTATACGGTATCTTCGAGTTAGCAGTAATAGGGAAAACAGCCCATCCTAATTGTGCATAAAGTAACGCGTGTTTGAGCATCGTTGTTTTCTCCTTATAAATTCATTGGTACAAATTGAGCGTTGATTCCATACTTTGTTGCTGACACTATACCACATCCCAAGATCGGTTTATTTTTAAATTGACGACCATAATCAAAAGCATATTTGTGACGATCTATTCCACAGCCTACACACATCCCAAAGATTACTTCACGCTCATTAGCACTATACTCAACGCCAGCGACAGAATGAAGATGACCAATGACAGTAGACATACGGTTGTTAAGGGCTGTGTTGATGTGTCCATAGCGACCACCAGAGCCAGAATGCTGATAACACACATTATCAAATATAAAGCTAAAATCATCTTTCCACCCCTTTGGTAGTTTCCACATTTCTCTAAAGGACTTAAAAGCTCGGCTAGGAAGTCCAACTGTCTTTCCTTTTCTATCCACTAAGTTGTCGTGATTCCCTCGGCACAAATAAACTTCAGGGAAAGCCTTAAACCATTTCTTCAAAGTCTTATCGACTTCCTTCATTTCATCGGCAGGACTCCAACCGTCGGGATCATGTTCGTGATAACTGATTGCATGGTTGTCTACGAGATCTCCTATATGAACTACTCTAGTGCACTTCCTTTTCTTTTCTATTCTTTTACAAAATTCTAGATATCTTTCTTTACAGAAAGGTAAATGTGTATCGGCGATAATAAGAGTATTTTTCACCAACCACCCCCTTGATCGCAGGCATTTATCCAATCGGAATTATTTCCTTTATGCTTTGTAAACAACCAACGATTTGTTTTACTCCACGTGCTCTTCTTCGCATTATTCCTCGCTGATAATATTCTCGATTTCTTTTTTACCTTGGTCTTGACTGACGTTGAATTGGTCTTCACGAGTATCTCCCTCCTTGTGTAATGCTGTTTCTAACGGTATAACCTCCATAGTATGACCCTGAAATTCTACATCTTTAATATCTGCAATGTCTCTTACCTCGTCACAAACATAACAAACCTTTGCTTTCTTACCTAAAGTCTCTAAGTACATAATCCAATGGTGCTGAAAGT
>Ga0208647_1000291_pt1 | contig 17003 bp, 17 predicted proteins | sample AntAceMetag02UKA_FD_184765 | JGI IMG/M metagenome (GOLD analysis project Ga0208647, IMG submission 184765) | Saline lake microbial communities from Ace Lake, Antarctica - Antarctic Ace Lake Metagenome 02UKA (SPAdes) (version 2) | ecosystem: Environmental > Aquatic > Non-marine Saline and... | reverse complement strand
GGCAAAGAGATTAGTTTAGAGTTAGAGGATGCAGATTTTAATCTGTTTTTTGACTTTTTTGGAACGATAGGGAAAAAATCATTCAGTAATATAGATCAATACCTTGACTTCAAGGAACAGCTTAACGTTACCAATATGCAACCTGCTGACAAGTCAACAAAAAAATAGTCTTTATGCCAACAGGAATTTATAAAAGAACAAAGAAAATGATAACTGGCAAACATATGTTAGGCAGAAAGCTTTCTGATATTACAAAAGGAAATATGAGCAAAGCGAGAATGGGTGATAATAATCCATCTAAAAGAATTGATGTTAGAAAGAAGTTGAGTAAAGTAATGTTAGGCAATACTAATGGTTTTAAAAAGGGTCATATTGGGTTAGTAGGAAAGAAAAATCCTAATTGGAAAAATGGAATATCAAAACAAAAAGATTATAACAGAATAAGACAAAAAGAATGGAGAAATAAAAACAGGGAATACACAAATTTTTTAACTGGCAGAAGAAGGATAAAGAGAATGAACGCAGATGGTTCTCATACATTAGGAGAATGGCAAAACTTAAAAGCACAATATAATTGGACTTGTCCTTGTTGCAAAAGATCAGAACCAAAGATTAAACTTACACAGGATCATATAATCCCGATAAGTAAAGGTGGATCAGATAATATAGAAAATATACAACCATTGTGTGGAAGCTGTAATTGCAAAAAATATACTAAAATAATTAAATATAAAATATGATGGGAAAAGAAAAAAAAGTAATTATCTCCGTGAATCCGAAAGAGTCCGAAAAAGACCCTATAATAATAAAGAAAGGAGATTATAGGGCATTCATTAAATTCTATTCTTTGCCGTCAATATATAGACAGGGGAAATATGGATATAGGACAGAACAAGACTTTGCTAAAAAGTATAATTTATGTCAGGACACTTTAACAGATTGGAAAAAGAGGAAAGAGTTTAACAATGATGTAGATATTCAATTAGCAAAATGGGGATCAGACAAGACCCCTGATGTTATTGCTGCGCTATACAGAACAATACTTAAGGATGGAAAGGCAAGTGAGGTAAAATTATGGCTTCAATACATTAAGAGATGGAAAGAGGGAATGATATTAGAGCAATCCATTGAAACAAAAGAAAATCCGTTAATAGATTTATTAGATAAATTAGATGAACCAACAAGAAACAGAGTTTTGGCACAACTCGAAGCTAACAGAACAGCAAGAGAACGAGGCAACATATAAATACAATTTATGTAGCTTGATTAAATATGAGATTTATAAATACCATAGGGAAGCGAATATAAATAATTGGAGATTAGGAACACTACATAAAGAGTGGAATGATTTATTACAATCAGGTTGTAATTTGGTCATAGAAGCACCAAGAGATCATTTAAAGAGTTTTTTCTTTAGTGAGTGTTATGCATTAGAGCAATGCCTCAATGATCCTGATATGAGCATTATTATATTAAGTGCTAGTGACGGACTTGCCAAGAGGATATTAGATCATATTAAGAAGTGGGCCAAAGCTCCACGATATAGACATTTATTAGCAGGAGCAGATATTGATAGTAGAAAGGAAATAAGATTTAGTAACGGTGCAACGATAGAGGTAGCAGGTTTTGGTAGTAAGATTAGGGGTGGTCATTTTAAATTGATTATATTAGATGATCCTATTGATAATCAAGTTATTTATAGTGAGGACTATAATAGAAAAACATTAGAAAGAATGTCAACAGAGATAATACCAATGGGAGAACCAAACACAAAATTTGTTATAGTAGGAACATTACAAATGGATGGAGATTTATATAGTGTAGATTGGAATAGTATTAAAATGTTAGGAAAGAGCCATTGGATACACAAGAGATATGATTCAATAGTAGATGCAGAAAAGCATATAACACTTTACCCGGAGAAATGGGATTGGGAAAGGTTAATGGGAAAGAAACAAGAGATCATTACTTTAACAGGTAGCGACAAGTGGTTTAACAAAGAATATCGCTGTATGCCGGTGAACATTAGTGGAGAGATAGTTAAGGTAAATGACATTCAAGGATATGATGTATTGCCAAGCGATTGCTGGGGATTGAACCAAGATGGCACAAAGAAAATAAACATAAACAATTACTGGGGTTGGGATGCTTCAGTAGGAAAAAATCCAGATAGTGGAGATTATACGGGAGGAGTACATTTTTACAGAAGTGAGAAAGGAGATATATTTATAGACAAGATAGTCAACAAGAGAATAGGATTTGACGATAGGTTAAAAGAGATAACAGCAAATGGTAAATTATACCCTGACGCTATAAGGATCGCGGTAGAGCAGAACACATTTCAATACGATAGCGTTCAGACATTAAAGATGAATACCAGTTTGCCAATAGTAGGAGTGCAGACAACAAAGAATAAGATAGAGAAGTTTAACGAAGTGTTGCCACCATTATTTGGAAACAGAAAGGTTTTTATTAAGAACGGGATTGAAAACAGACAAGAATTTATAAACCAGTTATTATCATTACCAAGAGGCAAATATGACGATATGGCCGATGCTCTATGTATAGGCATATCAGGGCTTCAACAGGTAGGAACGCCCGGAGTGACTTGGTTGTTTGATGACGACGATGACGATGGCGAATATTTAAAATAGAATTATGGAAACGAATAAATATAGAAAGGATAATTTAATGTTAAAATTAATTCAAATAGTTTTAGCATTATTAACAATAGCTTTATTGGTTTATTTTAATAGGTAAATATATGTATAGGTATCATACAAACAAAAGAATAGATATTAATGGCCGAACTTATAATGAGGGAGAGATTGTTATTAGTGAAACACCAATAGAGGGACTTAAAGATATAGACGCACCGATAATAATGGTTAGCGAAATACCAAAGAAAGATTTGGCAAAGATAAAGCCAACGATAGAAAAGAAAAGAAGCTATGATATTAAGGGTAAGATAGCAGATATTATAATACCTCACCACAACAGGCACGATCTATTAAAAAATACATTAGACGCGATACCATTAGACATATTTAATATATTTATAGTAGCAGGAGGAAGTTTTGCAAGGAACTGCAACTTGGGAGCAAAGCTAGCACAGACAGACAACTTAATATTTATGAATGATGACATAGAGCCAGATATAGGATTACTGATAGAAGCTTGCAAGAACAAGGCAGATATGGTTGGCTTTTCAGAGATATTTCCAAATCAAAACAACGTAGTCATTCACGGGATAGGTTGGGAGTTAAGAGAGAATGGAAGTATAGCTTCTAATTTAAGACGAGATCAGAGAGATGTTCACATCCCATCTGGTTTTTTGTTTAAAATGAAAAAGAATGCTTGGGATAAGTTAGGAGGATTTGATGAAAAGTTTAAGAACGGAGCAGAGGATGTTGATTTAGGGTTAAGGGCAAGAGAGATGGGTTTGAGTATTGAATACATTAGATCAGGAAACCCTGTCATACATCACCATATGCAATCAGAGGGCAGGTTAGATAAGGTTATAGATAATAAGACACGATTAAATAAGTTATGGCCAGAGGACAGAATAAAGAGAGCATTAGGATTAGATAAGAAACAAAAGAGAATACTTTTGACGAATATAAGAATGGAGCATTTCTCGGGAACAGAAACATTTACTTATACATTAGCAAAGGAATTAGAGGGTAGAGGATACAAGGTTGATGTATTTACATTTTACCCGGGAAAGGTATCAAAGGATTTATTTGAGATAACACCAAAGAATAAAGACAAGAGATTAAGAATGGATTATGATTATATTTTTATCAACCACAATAAGTGTTTAGAATACTTAAAAGATGTAAGGGGAATAAAAGTTTTAACCTGTCACGGAATATTTCCTGATTTAGAACAGCCAATACCTGGAGCTGATGTTTATGTTTCAATATCAGATGAAGTTAAAAATCACTTGAATGAATTAGGATATAGTTCAAAGATCATAAAGAACGGAATTGATTGTGAGTTATTTAAACCAACAAGCAAGATTAATAAGAAGCTGACAAACGTAGCATCAATATGTAAGGGAGTAAAAGCAAATGAAATTATTAAAGAAGCCTGCGAAAAAATAGGAGTTAATTTTAAAGCTATAAGGAACATTGAGAATAATAAGATTATTGAGGTTAAGAATGTAGAGGATTATATAAATGAAGCAGATTTGGTGGTTAGTTTAGGCAGAGGAGCATACGAGGCTATGGCTTGTGGCCGAGCAGTTATAGTGTTTGACAAGAGAGGCTATATGGACAAGATGATTGGGGATGGAATAATTACCAAAGACAATGTTAATGAGGCAGTTAAAAACAACTTCTCTGGCAGGAGATACGAGATTGAATTTGACGTTGATGGAATAGTAAATGAGTTAAAGAAGTATGATCAATCAATGGGAGAGATTAATAGAGAATACGCATTAAAGAATTTTAATATCAAGAAACAAATAGATAAGTATTTTAATCTATTAGATAAAAAGAACGATAACAACATTATGTTTGTAGGAAGTTCAACAACTGAATATGGGATAGCAAAGCAATTAGAGAAGCAGTTAGTAAAGAATGGATACAACATAGGATATGGTGGCAAAAAGATTTGTTACGCAAACGATCTAGGAAGTAAAGATCCGGCAGATGGAAGTATGATTATATTAGAGAACAGATCAACATTTCAGAGAGCATTAAAGAGCAATGCAGATCATTACTTCTGTAAAGAGAAAAGTTGCTTAAAATTCTTCCCAAAGAACACAACATATTTACCCTGTGCCATTGATGATAGTATTTTTAACAAACAGAGTTTAGACAGAGATATAGACATAGGATTTATAGGAAAGGAGATGTTCAGCTCAAGGACGAAGTTTATAAAGTTCTTGCAAGACGAATATGACAACAAGTTTTTAAAGAAAGAGGGCATATTTTTTGACAAGGTAGCAGAGTTTTATAACAGATGTAAGATAGTGCCAAATCAATGTCCGGCAGATGATACGAATATGAGATTGTTTGAGGTAACGGCTTGTGGCGCTTTATTGATTACGCCTTATGTTCCTTATTTAGAGGAACTATTTGATTTAGAAAAAGAATTAGTTATCTATAAGGATATGTATGATTTAAAAGAGAAGATAGATTATTATTTGGAACACGACAAGGAGAGAGAAAAGATTGCCAGGGCAGGACAGAGGAGAACATTAAAAAACCATACATACAAGAATAGAGTTAAAGAAATAATTAAAATAATAAAATGAAAATAGGAATAACAAGAATTAGAAATGAGGGATTGATTATCAAGGATACATTAGATCATTTCGGACAATGGTGCGATAAGATTTATGTTTACGATGATGCTTCAACAGATAACACACTAGAGATAGTTAAGGCACATCCAAAGGTAGTGGGAACTATTGAGAATAAGCAATGGTATCCAGAACCAAAGAAAAGAGATTGGGCCGAGCATACGAGCAGAGAAGCAATTTATAAGTTGGCTTCACAGAATGCTAATCACGACGATTGGTTTTGTTATTTTGACGCAGACGAGAGATTAGAATTTGATCCAGTAATTTTAGACAAGAAAGAACTCTATTATTTACGAATGAGATTATTTGATTTTTATATAACAGAGCAAGACAAGGACAGAAAATATAATGGGGATATAACAAAGTTAAGAGATTATTGTGGGCCAGAGTTTAGGGATATTATATTCTGGTTTAGAAAGAAAGCTCAACCAACTTGGTCTATTAAGTCAGAGAGAGAGCCAAAGTTAAGTGGACTTGGAGGATTAAAAGGATTGGTTAGACATTATGGCAAATCAATATCAATTCAACAATGGGAGGACACTTGCGAATATTATTCAAAACATAGAGGAGTATATTTTAAAAAATGGAACAATAGAAGTGGAAAAGCAATACACACAAAGTCAGATCCCGGGTCAGAGCTTGTTACTTGGGAGGATGTTAAAAAATTACATAAAGAATTATTAAAATGAACGTAGATAGTTTTGTTGTAGTGATTAGCAGAAAATACCCAATAGCAAAATGTTTAAAAGCAATAGCAAATGCGAATATACCACGCAAAGATTTGTATTTGCTTTTATATTTAGACACAAAGGATAGGTGGTTAATAGATTATTGTAAGAACTGGATAGATTATCACGGCCAGAAGTGGTTGTCAGCAGAAATGATAATAACAAACCAAGAGCCAATTAAGATAACAAGAATTGAGGATTATAAAAAGAGATGGAAAAGGATTATTGATAATATGCAGAGGATCATAACGCACGTTAACTTCAGCGATATAGTTTTTATAGTTGAGGATGACACGATAATACCAAAGCAGGCATTTAAGAAGCTATATAGGAGAATTAACAGAGATAAAGAGATAGGTTGTATTCAAGGAGTAGAGGCAATGAGGAACGCAGGGGATCACGGCCATTGTGGAGCTTGGAAAATGAGAGTTGACGCAAGAGGTAAGGTTAAAAACAAGATAGGGTTAGCAGCTAAAGAGAAAGGCATAGAGGAGATAGACGGAGGTGGTTATTATTGCTGGGCTTTCAGGAGAGAGGCAATGGAACAGATTAAGCTAAGGTCAACTTGGAACGGGTGGTGTGGCCCGGATTTATGGACTTGGTATGACATAGGAGCTAATGGTTGGAAAACATTAATTGATTGGAGTGTATGGTGTGTTCACATAGGATTTGATGACAAGGGAAAATTAAAAGAATATACCCCAATATCAACAAGGAATTGGTTTTATGATTATGAGAATGGAACAGATGATTCGCCAAAGGTAAACTTTAATTATGAAATGTAAAAATTGTGGAGGAACATTTATTAAAAAGATTAGTCGTCAGAAGTTTTGTTGTGATAGGTGTAGATCATTATATTGGTTTAGTCACAACAGGGAAAGATGGAATAATTATATGAAAGAGTGGAGTAGAAACAATAGAATAAAAAGGTTTGCAAACACGCTCAAGGACTTTAAACCAGATAAACAAGATTTTAACGACTTAAATAATTTTTGACAAAGAGGCTAAAATTTGTTATAATACGTTTATAACGCTAAATTATGAATATTCTCAAAAACATAAAACAATTCTTCTCAAAAGGAGAAATCAAAAACCAAATAACAAAAGCATTTGCTAATTTAGCTGGACTACCAACGTTAAGTGCTGGAGAATGGTCAGAAGAAAAGTATCTTGAAACATACGACAAGTCGTTAGATGTGTTTGCTTGTGTTAAAAAGATTTCAGCAAAAGTTGCTTCAATAGAATATAAGTTATTTAGAATTAAAAATTCAAAGGGTGAGCTTGAACAAATATTAGCGCACCCTCTTTTAGATCTATTAGCAAACCCAAGCCCATTTGTTAGTAAAGCAAAGTTAATTAAATTAAAAGCAATAAACGAATTACTAACAGGAGATGGATATTGGTATAAGGCAATGATTGGAAATACGGTAGCAGAGCTTTGGAACTTAAGGCCTGATTGGATTAGAATTATACCAAGCGCAACAGATTATATAAAAGAATATATTTATAGAATACCCGGACAGAAAGAATTACATTTTACACCAGAGGAGATTATTCATTTTAACGAGCCATCTCCATTAAAAGAGTTTGCAGATAGAACAGGGCAATCACCAATCAGACCAGCACAAGCAAGAGTGGACACTGAAGAATATGCCACGAAGTTTCAAAGGAATTTCTTTTTAAATAATGCACGCCTTGATGCAGTATTACAGTCAGATCAACCATTAAATAAGGATAGAATAGGAGAAATACGCGATCAATGGAGTAAAAAATACAAAGGAGTAGGAAAGAACTCAAAGATTGGTATTTTACAAAGTGGATTAAAATATGTTCAAATATCAACTGCTCAAAAGGATATGGACTATATATCAGGTCTTAAAGCGACAAGGGATGATATATTTATGGCCTTTGAAATGCCAAAGTCAGTTATAGGGATAGCAGAGGATGTTAATAGGGCCAATGCTGACGCAGCTATGGCAAGTTTTTTAACAGAGAACATTAAACCAAAGATGAGAGATTTTGTAGATACACTAAATCAATTCCTAGTTCCTCATTTTGGTAAAGGATTGATATTAGATTTTGTTGATCCATCACCAGAGAACGTAGAGGAAAAATTAAAGATATATGAGAATGCTTCAGATAATGGATGGATGACACCAAATGAAATTAGAGAGAAAGAGGGATTAATGCCATTGAAAATTGGTGGAGAAGAAACATTAGCAAGCAGTAAAATCAATTCAATAGTAGGTTTATCTATGTATATACCTCACAAAAGAACAGTTATATTAGGACAACCAGTTCAATCAGGTATCTTTGAGGGAAGAAAAGAATTGTTTAACGACATTAGGATTAAAGAATTAAAAGATAAAATTGGAAAGCAATATAAAAAGAAAGCATCAAAAGAAAAAAAAGAATTAGATGAGTTAAAACAAGAAAAGAGAAAGATAATATGGAGAACATATTTAGCAGATTTAGATCGCAGAAAGAATATATTACTGCCAGTTGTTAGAAAATTCTTAATAGATCAAGAGAAAAGATTGTTTAGAATTATAAACGAAAAGGATTATAAGTATGAAACTAATTATAAGAAGCATATTAAGAAAGCATTATTAGATTTTGATTGGGAAGTAGAGAATGAAAGATTAATGGCAGCAATTACACCATCAGAATTAAAGATATTAAAAATATCCGGCAACGCAGCATTAGCTAGGGTTGGTGTTGGTAAACCATTTATATCAGAGGGATTTATAGGAGTATGGTTACAAAACCAGATCAAAGTGGACTCTTCCTTAATAAACAAAACAACTAGAACAAAATTATCAAAACAATACTACGAAGCATTAGCCAAAGGAGAGGGAATCAATGAAATTAAAGATAGAGTTAAGGGAGTATATAAGATTAGAGGAGATGCAGAAGCTGTTAGGATAGCAAGAACTCAAACAGGAGCTATTATAAACGAAGCAAGCGTGGAAGCATACAAGCAAAGTGGAGTCGTGCCGAAGAAAGAATGGATTGCCACAATGGATGACAGGGTTAGACCAGAACACGCAGCAGCAGATGGACAAGTTGTAGATGTAGACAAACCATTTGAGGTTGGTGGACATTTAAAAAATGCTCCAGATGATATAAATTGTAGGTGCGCAGTTGGCCCATTTATAGAATAATAAAATTAATATAATATTATGGTTAAAAAAGATCTAATTTTTGAAGTAAAAGCATCTAACGATGACAACAGAACAATAGAGGGAGTGTTTTCAACTGCCGATGTTGATCGTTCTGGTGATCCTCCAATAGAACAGGAGAGCTGGAATTTAAAGAACTTTAAAAAGAATCCAGTAGTTCTATTTGCTCACGATAGCAGAAACATACCAATCGGAAAGGTTACTAAATTAAAGTTAGACGAGAAAGGAAATCTTGCAGGTAAGATTATGTTTGCAGTTGACGAGGGAGTAGGTATTTATGGAGATTTAATAAAAACAGTATACAACTTATATAAGGGTAAGTTTATGCGCGCATTTTCAGTAGGGTTTAAGCTGGGAGAAATAACAGATGATAAAAAAGGAATGAAATTAGTTAAGAATGAATTATTAGAAATATCTTGTGTTCCTGTCCCGGCCAATGCATTAGCTTTAGCAAAATCAAAAGGATTAGATTTAGAAGCCCTTGAGAAAGTAGACGAGATTGAGGAAACAATAGATTTCAAGAAAGACGCAGAAAGCAACGAGGATAGCACTGATGAGGGAGCAGAGGACACAGGGGATAATAATGAGGAAGCAGAGGAAAACACGCCAGAGGATGACACAGGCGACACAGGGGACGCCACAGACGACGAAAAATCATTTAACCTAATAGTAAATACAGAATTAAAGGAGATAAAAATAGAGGATCAAGACGGGAAAGAATTAGGTAAGGTAAATATCTCCAACGAAGTTAAAAATCTTTTATTTAAAGATAAACAGGTCGTGACCGAAAGCTCTAACGAGCAAAAGGAAAAATCGCCGAAGAAAGCGATAAAAACCTTAAACAAAATAATCCGAACGCTTCTCACAGAGAAGCAAAAGGTTAGAAGTAATTAGATATTTTTTATGTTCGTATTAAAAGATATTTTAGCCAAAGAACTCAAAGACCTTTCTGATGAAGAAAAAGCATTTTTAGCTGAACACGCCAGTGAATTAACTGACGAACAAGCTAAAAGTTTTGAAATCACCAAAGAAGTTGATGAGGGAATTGACACAAAGGGATTAGGGGAATTGATTAAACTTGAAGTAGATCAAAAAGTTAAATCAGTTGTAGATAAAATGGTTGCAGTTAAGAGAGGAGAAATCAATGTAGCCAGTGAAACATTGCCATCAAGTGGTAAATGGTCACAAAAGACAATGGATTGGTGTGTATCGTTGACGCAAGGAGATTTAATGCAAATGAAAGCATTAACAACTTCTTCTGGTGATACCCCAAAAGCAGGATATACTATTCCATCTGAATTATTTAACGAAATAATTAGATTAATAGAGGATGTATATGGTGTTGCTCGTAGAGAAATGAGATATTTACCTTTCAGCGGCCCAGGAAATACTAGAGATATTACCGCATTAGGTAGTTCTGTTTCTATGACTTGGACTGATGAAGCCATATCAAAGACAGCCACACAACCTGTATTCGTAAGAGTACAACAAACATTAAAGAAATTGGCTTGCATTATTCCTATGACAGAGGAATTGTTACAGGATACTGCAATCAACTTACCTGGCTTGTTAGCTGACTTAGTAGCTGAAGCAACTGCGCAAGAAGAAGATGAGCAATTCTTTGATGGTAATGGTGCGCCTTGGACTGGTATTTGTAATAACGGAAGTGTAACTCCTGTTGTTATGGCTGCTGCATTAGGATTTGCCGACATTACTGCTGAAAACTTACTAGATATGCAAGATGCAGGTTTAGTAGGTGCTCACAATGGAGCTAAATACTATATGCAAAGAACTATTTTCAGTTATGTTAGAAAATTGAGAGAAGATTCAATAGCTGCTGGAGATGGTCTAGGAGCATTCATTTACCAAAGGCCACAAGGAGAAATTCCTGCAACTATTTGGAATTATCCTTTTGAATTAGTAGAGGGAATGCCTGACAAAAATGATAACGCCATCAATAAGGGTTTTGTTATTTTTGGTAATCTTAAGCGTTATGCCATTTATGGAGACAAAGGTGGTATGCAGGTTAAGATTTTAACAGAAGCTACCATTACTGATACAGACAGACAGACCTCAATCAATCTTGGTCAACAGGATATGATTGCTTATAGGTTTGTGGAAAGGGTTGGTTATGTTTTACCAAAACCAACTGCCATTGTTGTTCTTAAGACATCAGGAACAATTAGCTAAAGAGATAGGATATGGGGTTGCAATAAGAGGCAACCCCTATATCCGAATAATAAGTTTGTATGAATTATAAAAATAAACAGTTTATAAATTATAAAACGCGTATGGGAGAAGTAAAAATAGAAAAAAAGGTCAGTTTCTATGATCCAATAGTTAACGCTTGCAGAGAAATTTCTGTTAGTAATGCTAAAAAGTATTTAGCTGGCGTAGAAAAAATTAAGAAACAACTAGATAAACTTAACAAATAATCTTTATGATTAGATTAAAAGATAAAGGCACATTCAAAAAGAGGTGGACTATTGAAAGATTTGCTTCACAGGCAGATTTTGAGAAAGGAAACTGCTATAAAAAAAGTGTTGTAAATCATAATGTTTTGGCTAATGGTGGTATTAACGAGCTATGGACGCTTGTTTGTGCAGCCACAGGCATTAGATTTGATAATACAAATGCTTATCTTATAACAGGAACAGGAGTCGGCGCTGCCGCAGCTGCTGATGTAGAGGGAACATTTACAGCAGGAGTAGCAAAGGGTATGGAAGCAGGTTATCCAACTTATGGAACTCTTCAAAAAGCAACTTGGAGAGCATTATTTGGAGCAGGCGATGCTAATCAGGCTTGGAATGAATTTGGAGTTATGAATGCATCAACAGGAGAACAATTATTAAATCGTCTTGTTTCTGCACAAGGAACTAAAACAGTAGGACAGGTTTGGCAATTAACATTCGACATTACATTATCATAGGTATAGATGAAATAGTTTGAAAATATATACTTAATAACTTTTAGATATGTCTACAATATTCAAAAATATAGTTAATCGTTTTAATACAACGATAAAAGCCGGGAGCAGTATCAATAATTCTGATGATCCTGTTACTTTTAATATTACAGACGATACAGGACTACCGTCAGAGCCATTTTATATAACAGTAGAACAATTAACAGACAATACTGTATATGAGAGAATGCTCGTTACGGGTGTATCAGGAGATGAATTAACAGCAACGCGTGCGCAAGACGGATCATCAAAACAAACATTCGCTGCCGGTGATCTAGTGCAGATAAGAGTTATAGCAGCTCATATTGACGAGCCAACAGATGCTATAAATATATTAGAGGACATAAAAGATTATGCTGATAGCCCAATGGTTATTGCCGGAGGAGTAATTTCAGATGGAACGAATGCAGGAACATTTAAAGTAACTGCTTTAACTGCTTTATTTAGAACAACAGATAGTATAACAGGAGAATTAGTTGAGTTAGCATTAGCAGAACAAGATAACCAAGCAATTACTGCTGCTGATACGACTTATTTTATTAGTTTAAATTATAATGATGGAGTAACACCAACAATTACTTTATCAACAACAAAACCTTATGGGCCAGACGCTGCCGATTATAGAAACATACCAATAGGAAAAGTAATGAAAGATGGAAGCGATAATGTTCATTATATTTCAGGTGGATTTAATTTTCAAGACGGAGTTGAGAAACTTCATCAAAGAGCATTAGAATTAAGAGCATTAGAATTACAAAGTGGCTCTACTATTGCTTATTCAGGAACAAATAATTTTACAATGGAATTAGGAGTGGCTTATGGTGGAATAAATAGAATTTCTTTTGCTCAATATGATAGTGCAGCAGTTCAATTTACAGGAGTTAGAGGAGATGGAGGAGCTGGTTGGACGGAAGCTCTATCAAATGTTATTGACTATGCTCACTATGATGATGGAGCAGGAGCATTAGGAAATATAGCAAACAACAAATATGGAGTTCATTGGGTTTATAGACACATAGACGATGGACACGTTTACGTCAGATTAGGACTTGATAGTTATTCTTTAGCTGGAGCAGAGGATGCACAAGAGCCAACAAAACCAACTCACTTGTCAGATTTTGGAGTTTTAATAGGAAAAATAATTGCTCCACAAGCAGGGGGAAGTTTTACTCTTATTCAAATGGTAACTGATATAATATTCACAGGAACGGCCGCTTCTGATCACGGAAATCTTACTGGATTAGCAGATGATGACCATACTCAATACGCTTTATTAGTAGGCAGAGCAGGTGGTCAAACTTTAATAGGTGGAACAGCAAGTGGAAATGATTTAACTTTACAGTCAAGTTCAGATGGAACAAAGGGAAATATTTATTTGGGTGCTGCACAAACTTCTTATTTTGATGAAACAACAGAGAATTTAATAATCACAGGAGATATAGGTTTAACTGGCACAAGAGTAGTAAAAGGTTGGTTTGATGATTTAGAAGTAACTAATCCTATTGCTGGATCTATCACAGGACAAGCTGCAACAGTAGCAACTATTACTGGTTTAGCTCCTGATACAGCTACTGAAGCTGCCGCACAAGCTGCTATAACTTCTTTAGGAACACTTACAGGACTAACTATGGGTGGAAATATAGTAATGGCAGACAATTCTATTACTGGAATAGATACTTTAACATTTACAGACACAGCAGGAACAATAGCAGGCATTGCTAATGGTAATTTACTTGATAAAACTGCTGCTGAAACTATTACAGGATATTATCTTTTTGACAGAAATTTTACAGGAACTACTGAAGTAGGTATGCGAGTAGATATGGATAAAACAGTAGGCAGTAATAGAACAAGCAATGACACTGCTTTTAATTGTGATAATGCTCAAGTAGTAGATGAAACATTTACTAATTCTGGATATAGTTCAGGAATAGGAATAACATCTTATAAAGTTGGATTAGGAACTTTATCTAAATTATATGGAGAAAGAATATTATATGGTTCAAGTGGAGCAGATAAAGGAACAATAACAACTGCTTATGGATTACAAATATTCCCATTATTAGGTTCAGCAACTTCAGCTATTACAACGAACTATGGAATAAAGATTGAAAATATGGTAGGCACTACCAAGTATGCCATTTATTCAGGAACAGGTGCTGTTCATTTTGGAGATACATTAGCTTGTGGTGCTATAACTTCTACTGGAGGAACTAATTTTTCTTCTAATAACACAAAAATAGTAAGAGGAACAAAAGCTATGACTGGTTCTGCTGTAGATGTAGCAGAGGTTCAACTTGGTGGAAGTTGGGAAACTCAAGTAATAGAAGTTAAAGTTGTGCAGGGAGGAGGTCAAGTCATTGTTTCGCAAAAAGAATCTTCTACTTGGAGGGGACATTCTTCAACTACCCCAACTCAAAATGGAGCTACTACTACAGTATGGGGAGACGGAACAATTACTATAACCTATACGGCAGATGCTGCTGGTGGAATTACAATAGCATTAACTGGAACAGATGAATATTATCAAATATTTGAAATAAGTATTATGGGCGGAACTGATGCGGGAGTAGGAAATGCCACAATAACGCTTTTATAAGGTTAATTAGAAATGAATAAACTAATATGAAACAAGAGTTCGTAAATTTCAAAATCTTTATCTGGGCGATAGCAATAATCTTAGGATTATTCGGTATTAGCTTTGGTATGATAGCAAACGCACAATTAAAAGCAGATGGAGCATATCATAGTATATATCAGATTAGAACAGACATAGAAATAATAAAAACAGATTTGAATTGGATCAAGGATAAAATATAAATATGTTTGATAGAATAATATTTGACAAGCCAACTTATGATGGTTTAGACCATTGGGAGAAGTCAGAATCAGATACTGGCGCTGGAGTAGATTCAATAACAGGATTGTTAGTACAGCTAGGAATATCAGATACAGGAACAGGTGTGGATGCAATAATGGCACTATTATCAGAGTTAACTTTAAGTGATACTGGTAGTGGATCAGATGCATTGACAGACATAGCAAGCCAAATAACAGCGTCAGATACAGGGACAGGAACAGAGTCATTAGCATTACTGGCCCAAATAGCTTTAAGTGACACAGGAACTGGGGCAGAAGCATTAGCCTTGTTAATTAGTATAGCTTTATCAGATACTGGTACTGGGACAGAAGTATTAGACATATTGGTTAATTTAGCATTAAGTGATACAGGAGTAGGAATAGATATAATAAATTCATTAACAAACGCGATAAGTGTCAGTGATACAGGAGTAGGAATTGAAGCATTAAATATATTAGCACAAATAGCATTAGCAGATTTAGGATCAGGAGTAGAGAATATTACAAGGAATAAAGAAATGACTTTATCTGATACTGGAACTGGAGTGGAAGCATTATCAATACTGACTAATGTAGCTTTATCAGATACAGGATTAGGAGTAGAGGCATTATCAACACTTATGTCATTAACTATTAGTGATACAGGCACAGGAACTGAAATAGTAAATATATTGGCCAAGATAGCTTTGTCAGATAACGGAATAGGAACAGAGGGATTATCAATATTAAATCAAATTATATTAAGTGATAGTGGATTAGGAGTGGAAGCAGCGACTATATTAGCGCAGGTATCATTAAACGACACAGGGATAGGTAATGAAGCATTAGCAATTATGGCAAAGTTAAGTTTAAGTGATAGTGGAGTTGGTGTAGATGTAATAGAAGTTTTCAAAAAAATAAATCCATACTGCACAAAGACATCTCCATATTCTCGTAAGGATTCTCCATATTCAAGGATGTCAAGCAGTTGTAATTAACAATTAACAAAACAAGTATGTTGGGATATACATCAAAAAATGACATTGAGAGATATATGTTAGTTGACATAGACGACTCTTATAATACCCAGATTAACGAGTGGATAGAAAGTGTAGAGGCAATGATAAATGATTATACTGGGAGATTATTTATAGCAGATACGATAGCTTCAATCAGATATTTTGATGGCGATGGATCACATTTACTTTTAATTGATGATTGTGTTTCATTAACAAAGATAGAAATGGGAGATCCAACAACGACAAAAGACGAATTGGATACAGATGATTATTATGTATATCCATATAACACAACACCAAAGAGAAAGGTATATTATGATAGTATTTTCACAAGAGATAATAAAAATATTGATGTAACGGCAAAGTGGGGATATTCAATAGCTGTTCCTAACGATATAAAGTTGGCCACAACTATATTGGTTTCTTTAATAATAGAGGAAGCGTGGCAGTCAGAGGGAGAAACCGATAGTGAAAGCATTGGTAGTTATTCAATTACTTACAAGAAAACAGAAACAAACAAGAGTAAAATAGATAGGGCAATACTTACATTAAATAGGTATCGCAAAATTAACATAGAATAAAATGTCAATCAATATTTTTTATACAACCTCGTTTTCAACAAACAGAACGAAAGTAGATGAGTCAGCGTTTGAGGAAAACTTAACAGGGAAGAAATGCCACATACAACAAGAGAGCGGGGAGAAACAAGAGTTAGATGATGGCGCGTTTTATATGTTATATAATATGTGGTGTCCGGTATTAGACATTTTAATAGGAGATCAGATAGTAACATCAAGCGACACCTTTCAAGTGAAATCAGTTCAGTCTTTTGAAATGGGAGGAAACCAACACTTGCAATTATTAATAGTAAAATGATAGATATTAAAATCAAAAATATAAATCAACTAATGCGCGTCTATGGTAATGTAGGGAATATAGTCAGAAAGGAAATGAAAGATG
>Ga0208647_1000289_pt1 | contig 17150 bp, 14 predicted proteins | sample AntAceMetag02UKA_FD_184765 | JGI IMG/M metagenome (GOLD analysis project Ga0208647, IMG submission 184765) | Saline lake microbial communities from Ace Lake, Antarctica - Antarctic Ace Lake Metagenome 02UKA (SPAdes) (version 2) | ecosystem: Environmental > Aquatic > Non-marine Saline and... | reverse complement strand
TCGCGCTTGCGGCGCTCTTCGTCAGTCTCCCGAGCTTTTTTATACTGGTTCCAGCCCATGTTGTAGATGTCGATTACGGTGCGGTTGGCATCCAGGTAGAAGACGCGATTTACAGTCTCTTCAACTACGGCAACATCGTGGCTGATAATAATCAGCCCACCCTTATAGGACTTGAGGAACTCCCTCAGCCACACGACTGAGTCGGCATCTAGGTGGTTTGTAGGCTCATCGAGGATCATGGTTTGCGCATTGCTGAATAAAATTCTCGCAAGCTCAACTCTTCTTCGTTGTCCACCCGAAAGTGTCTTTAAGGGCTGGTCTAGGGTTGGCCCTTTGATTCCCAAGCTTCCTGCCATGGCTTCAGCTTGAGCTTCGGCGGCGTAACCCCCGGCGGCTTGAAAGCGTTCCTCAAACTTGGCATAGGCAATCATGGCTGCCGCAGAGATTGCAGGGTCGTCACTTCCCATTTCTAGACCAGCGTTGTTCATGCCCTCCAGGGTGTCGCCAAGGTTCCTGGCGTTCAAAATTCTGGTTCGGACTAATTGCTCAGGGTCTCCGCTGCGGGGGTCTTGAGGAAGATATCCGATTTCCCCTTGACGATCTACAAAGCCCTGAGAAGGTTGACCATCTCCGGCCAGTATTTTGGTGAGAGTTGTTTTCCCAGCGCCGTTGCGACCAACGAGGCCTACTTTGTCGCCTTTATCCACCCGAAAATTGACTCTGTGCATAAGTACTCTTGGACCGATTCGGATCTCGAGGTCGCGCACGCCGATCATCAAAACTCCAAAAAGGGGGATTAGTTGTCGCAAATCAAAAGCGACGCTCCAACTATACCAAACCGTTGTGGCCTTTTAGTAGTGGCGATTTAGACGACCCAAACAATTTTGCGAAATCTAACGTTCACCTAGAGGTTGATGTGATTTCACTCATTGGTTAAATTGGTGAACCTTTTAAAGAGTAGGTTCATGCTCATGAACTCACTAAACCAACGTCGACTGAAGTTCGGCATCGCGGCATCTGCCGCTATTCTACTGGGTGCTGGCATCTTCAGCACCCCCGCTGTCTCTGCTGAGACTTACGCGGTCCCTTCTGCGCCAGCTGAGACTTACGCGGTCCCTTCTGCGCCGCTCAAGGTGACAGTTAGCCAGGCAACCGGTGGCTTTAAGGTTTATTGGCGCGGAGCCAAGGGTTCGCCAGAGATCACGAACTACGTGATCTCAGGTGGTCCTGGAAGTTGTCCAATAATCGTTGATGGCTCAGCTCGAAGTGCAGAACTGCCAGTGTTAGATGCAGACCCAATGACTATCACGGTGAAGGCAGTAAACGAATATGGATTCTCATCCGCCACAGAATCAGACGGAGAATTCACTGCCAAGAGTCTTGCGTCCTCTGACCTAAAGAGTATTCAGCTTCTACAGTTCAGTGATTTCCACGGAGCAATTGAGGCCAGCCGAAATGGAATCGGTGCTGCCGTTATGGCTTCTGCCTTCGATGCTGATCGGGAACTAGTGAAGGCAACTGTCACTCTTTCTTCCGGAGACAACATTGGAGCAGCTCCTCCAATCTCATCTCAGTTCGCAGAGCTACCAACCATAAAAGCCCTAAACGGCATGGGGCTGGATGCTTCGGTCTTCGGTAACCACGAGCACGACCGTGACACCGAACACTTGCGTCACATGATTCGTTACTCGGATTTCCAGTGGGTCGCCAGTAACTACAGCAGTCTCAAGGGTCTTCAGGCTTCGAACGAAAAACGAGCCAAGTCCTACACAATTGTTGATCGCGGCGGCGTGAAGGTTGGTGTAATTGGAATCAATACTTCGCAAACAGTTGAGCAGATTTTCCCTGGCAACCTTGACTTTACCTACGCGGGTAAGACCAATGAGATAGTGATTCAGGCAAGTCTCACCCAGGCCCAGAAGGCCGTGGAAGCTGCCAAGGCTGCAGGTGCGGACATGGTTGTCGCACTAGTTCACGAGGGTTGGAATCAAAACCTGAATGGCAAAGCATCCGGTCCACTGATTGATTTTTCCAAGAAGCTTGAGGGCGTTGCTGCCGTCTACGGCGGTCACTCTCACCAGCAGTACGCTTCGGTCATCAACGGAGTGACAACGGCAATGGTGACAAACTCGGGTGTTCAGTACACCAGAACTCAAGTTTGTGTCGACACTCGCGCAAATGAAGTGCTCGGTTCATCAGTTGAATTTACAAACAAGGCTGACGTTTCGGCACTCACACCAAACGCTGCCGTCGCTTCGATGGTTGCCGGGTACAAGGCTCAGTTGAGCGCCAAACTGGATGGTCAAATTGGCACCGTTGCAAACCTTTCTCCCCGCGGCGGCAAACCAGCCGTTGAGCGCTCGGGTGAAGTTGCAATTGGAAGTTATACAGCCGACCTACTCCGGGCCAAGTACGAAGTTGATTTGGTGCTAATCAACGGTGGCGGTATTCGAGATACATTCCCAGCCGCTACTTACTCACCAGAAAATACTGAACTCAGGAGGCCTTCAGATACTTCTACAGTCGGTCCTTTCGATGTTACATTGGGCGATGCCTACACGGTGTTCCCGTTTGGAAACTCGATTAGCCTCACAGAAATTACCGGAACTGGTCTTTGGTCAGCACTTGAAAATGGGGTTTCCAACTACCCAACAGATGGTCGATTCCCTCAGGTGTCAGGCATTAAGTTTTCGTTTGACCCATCTAAAGCATCCGGTGCCAGGGTCGCTTCGGTAACGACAACTGCTGGGGTTGCTATTGCTAAGGACTCGAAGGTCTATTCGGTGGCAACGCTTGACTTCTTGGTCTACGGCGGAGATGGCTATACACAGTTCGATGAGAGCAAGCAGGTCATCCGTGATCTTCTGGTTGACGTCTTCACCGATGGGCTGAAAGCTGATGCGGCTGCCGGCAAAGTAACAACTTTGGTCACTGACGGAAGAATCACCGTTATCGACTAAAGACATAAAAGCAATAAAAAGACGGGCCAGTGGTTACTGGCCCGTCTTTTTATTTGGGTGAGGCGAAATGTCATTTAGATTCAACCAAGAGCGAGCCGAACTAGTTGATTCACAGCAGACCTATAGACTCTGGCCATGGGCGTAATGCAGGAGCTGAGAAGCATTCCAAACATGCTGAGCGTCCTAAGGTTGTTTATGGTGCCAGTGTTCTTGCTGCTATTGCTGACTGGTCAATTTGTTGCGGCTCTTATTGTTTTAGTGGTTGCCAGCGCAACCGACTGGCTCGACGGGCAAATCGCTAGGCGCTTCAACCAAATCACCAAGCTGGGTCAGCTCTTGGATCCAGCTGCCGACCGGCTCTTCATCTTTGCAGCGCTCATTGGCCTGACCATCAATGGAAACATTCCACTTTGGCTAGCCTTGATTGTCGCCTCCAGGGATTTGATGCTGGTGATTGTCTACCCGATTTTGGCAAGCCATGGCTACGGGCCATTGCCAGTGCACTTCCTGGGCAAAGCCGGGACTTTTGCTCTTCTATACGCATTACCGCTTTTATTGATGGTTGATGTTTGGCCAGAGGCGGATTTCATCGTGCTACCGCTTGCCTGGGGCTTCGCGTATTGGGGGGTTGGTCTTTACTGGCTTTCCGGCTTGCTATACGTCAAGCAAGTTATAGAAGTCTTGTCATCCATCAAGCCAAAATCCCCTAAAGTATGAGGGGGAGGCGAAATTGTCTAAAGAAGGTTTTGGAAGCGACGACACTGCTCGTTTTTCTGACGACCTGATTGCCAAAAACAGCCCAGTTCTTTCTGACGGAGAAGCGGTTGCAATATCGGCTCTTCCTTCCAACTCGGCACTTCTTATTTCACACCGAGGACCCGGGGCCGGATCGAGATTCCTTTTAGACCAGAATCTAACCATCGCCGGAAGACACCCGGAAGCTGACATTTTTCTGGATGACGTAACCGTCTCAAGAAAGCACGTTCAAATCTCCCGGAACGGCTCAGCCTTTCAGCTAGAGGACTTGGGGTCCATGAACGGAACCTATGTTGACGGCAATCGAGTAGACAAGATCAAGCTGGTCGACGGAGCCGAATTGCTAATTGGAAAATTTCGTCTGACTTTTTATTCTTCGAAGAAGGAGGGCTGAGTATGGACAACTCTCTATCTAGACTTCAAGATCACCGCAAGCTGTACACAATCGGCCAGGTCCTTTCTGTTCTAAAGCCAGACTTTGGTGATCTCAGCCCATCGAAGCTTCGCTTTTTAGAAGACCAGGGCCTTGTTACTCCGGAGCGCACCGATGCTGGATATCGAAAGTTTTCAGAACCTCAGATTGAGCGCCTCAGAATTATTCTGACTCTTCAGCGCGATCAGTACCTTCCTCTCAAAGTGATTAGGCAGTACCTAGATGAACTTGATTCCGGCAGGCAGCCGCTGTTACCTGCAGCGAGTCCGTCGTCGCTTCGAAGAGGGCAACGCTTCTCGACTTCTCAACTAAAGCTTGAGACTGGTCTTTCAGACCTGGCCTTCAAAGAGGGTGCGGAATTAGGTCTTTTTGGAGCCCAACCTCATTCTTCACACGAAGTCGAGATTGCTTTTGCTCTTGTCGGACTAGAGGAATTTGGAATCCAGCCAAGACACTTACGAGGCTTGAAGTCTGCCGCAGAGCGTGAGATAGGAATAATCACGGGTGTCACTGAGCCGATTCTTCGGAAGATGGCACCTGATAGCGCGGCAAAGGCCGGGCACATTTCTAGAGAGATAGCGGAGCGCTTCGGCGCTATTAGGTCACACCTCATAACTGAAGTCATTGAAGAGATAGAACGATAGTGCGACACGCCCAAAGCACAATAGAAACCTTAAACCTAAACTTGAAGGCAGACTTAGCAGTCTGTTCAAATTAGGAGTAACGGTGGAATACGAATCTGGTGTCTTGTTCACTGACGGCTTGCCGAACACTGATATTGGTTACCGGGGAGCTTCAGCAGCTGCGGCAGCTGGAATTACCTACCGTCAGCTTGATTACTGGGATAGAACCGGACTCGCGGTTCCCGCAATCCAGGGAGCGACCGGCTCCGGGTCGCAGCGACTTTACTCATTCCGAGATATTTTGGTTTTGAAGCTGGTTAAAAGGCTTTTAGACACCGGTGTTTCACTCCAGCAGATAAGAATTGCAGTCGAGCAGCTGGCTGCAGCCGGCATCTCGGATCTAACTAACACGACACTTATGTCCGATGGGGCAAGGGTTTACCTGTGTACTTCCCAAGACGAAGTAATCGATCTTCTAGGTCAGGGTCAGGGCGTATTTGGCATTGCAATAGGCAGAGTTCTCAGGGAAGTTGAAGCTACTTTGGTTGACTTTGCTGCTGAAGAAGCCGCTGTTCACGATGAGCTTGCTGCCAGAAGAGCACGTAAAATCTCCTAGCGTTGAAACCAACGCTTCTTTTTTCTTGATCGTCTTGATTCGGAGGAGACTTGAGCTTGAATCTCATCCTGACCAAGCTGCGTAATTAGGTTCTGTTGACCGCGCATAGTTCGACCGACTATTCCGACTCGCGTCCGCTTTTCTTCGGTCGAGTCAAAATCCGCCATTAGGCCAGCTAGCAAGCGGTCGAAACCTCTTGCTACTTCGGAGGCTCCTTCGGCGGGCCAAGAATGGATTGGCCTGGATTGGCCTTGCTGCTCCGGTGGACTGCTGAACAGCCGCGCGCTCCTCGAAATAAGGCTGAAGTAATTGCTCCCCAAACATTTCGCGGAGTTCACTGAGACGGAACTCGTGCTCATGTGATTGCTGCCTGAGGCGATTGACGACAAAACCGTAGAGGCTGAGCCTTGGGCTCAGCTTCGCGCTAATCTCCGCAATTGCTCGGCGCGCTCTGTCGGCTGCAATGACTGAATATAGTGCCGGCTCGGTAACTAAAATGACGCGATCGCTTGCCACCCATGCGGTTCGGGTGAGGGCGTTTATTGAAGGGGGAGTGTCGATGATAACCAGTTCGTACTCGTCTTCGATTAGAGCAAGTATTTCCTCTAGCTTCCAGACGTCGGAAACGGTTGGTGCAGGGTTATCAAGCAAGAGCGATCTTGGGCTGCCAACCAGAACATCAAGCTTTGAGCCTCTTGACCAGGGAGAGGCCACCAACGCTCTTCTTAAGACTGGAAGTTTTGGAGTCTGGAGCACTTCTGCTATCGACGCGGTCATGTCCGCAGGGGCTGCCAGCCCGCTGGTTGCATCGCACTGAGGGTCAAGGTCAATCACCAAAGTGTTGATGCTTTGATTGAGAGCTGCCGATGCCAGGCCAAGGGCTACCGTAGTTTTTCCTACGCCACCCTTGAGTGAACTCACGCTAAGTACATGCACTGTAATAGGCTACCTAGTTATTAGGCGTGCGCATGGCGCGCCACATCGGTTCAGTAAGGTTTTATGTTTAAAAAGATTCTGGTAGCTAACCGAGGTGAAATCGCTGTCAGAGCATTTCGAGCCGCTTACGAAATAGGCGCCAAGACGGTAGCTGTCTACCCCTATGAAGATCGGGGTTCCGTCCACAGGCTCAAAGCCGACGAGGCCTATGAAATAAAAGCGGACGGCTCACCGGTAAGGGCTTATCTTTCCGTCTCCGAGATGATCCGGGTCGCCAAAGAGTCGGGTGCTGACGCCATTTACCCGGGTTATGGCTTCTTGAGCGAAAACGCCGAACTTGGAAGGCATGCCAAGCTAAATGGAATTGCATTTGTTGGTCCATCCCCAGAAGTTCTTGAGCTAGCTGGCGACAAGGTAAACGCCAAAGCCGCAGCAATCCGAGCTGGAGTGCCGGTTCTAGCTGGCGACAAGGTAAACGCCAAAGCCGCAGCAATCCGAGCTGGAGTGCCGGTTCTTGCCTCGACCGAATCTTCCGAGGATGTCGCAAAACTTATCGCTGAAGCCGGCGAAATTGGGTTCCCACTCTTCGTTAAGGCCGTCGCTGGTGGTGGTGGCCGAGGAATGCGCAAGGTCGATACAGAAGCCGACCTGCCCGATGCTCTCGGCGAGGCGATGCGCGAGGCTGGAAGCGCTTTTGGGGACGCTCACGTGTTTCTCGAGCAAGCAGTAATACGCCCAAGGCACATCGAAGTGCAAATCTTGGCTGACAACCACGGCAATATAATTCATCTTCACGAGCGAGACTGCTCAATTCAACGACGAAATCAAAAAGTTATTGAGATAGCTCCGGCTCCGCACCTTGATGACGTTTTACGACAGCAACTTTTCGCTGACGCGGTTAGCTTTGCCAAAGAAATCGGCTACCAGAATGCCGGAACCGTTGAGTTTCTAATTGAGACTGTCGGGTCGAACACGGGAAAGCACGTGTTTATTGAGATGAACCCACGCATACAGGTCGAGCACACCGTGACAGAAGAGATCACCGATGTTGATCTGGTTCAGTCCCAACTTCGAATTGCTGCTGGTGCAACTCTTGCGGAAATGGGCCTGACTCAGGACAGCATCAAGCCTCATGGCTTTGCGGTGCAGTGCAGGATCACGACCGAGGACCCAGCCGCCGGTTTTAGACCCGACACCGGAAAGATAACGACTTATCGCTCCCCGGGCGGTGCTGGTATTCGACTTGACGGCGGAACAGTATCGACCGGAACCGAGGTTTCCCCGCACTTTGACTCGATGCTTGTGAAGCTAATCACTCGGGGCAGAGATTTCAGATCAGCAGTTGACCGCGGGAAGCGCGCACTTGCCGAATTTAGAATTCGCGGTGTTGCCACCAATATTAATTTCCTCCAGGCAGTTTTGGATGATGAGACGTTTGCATCGGGCGAACTCTCGACTCACTTTATTGACGAGCGACCCGAGCTTATGAATGCAAGGGTCTCCAAGGACCGCGGTACCAAGGTGTTGCAGTGGCTCGCCGAGGTGACAGTTAATAAGCCCTATGGCGACCGAGAGGGACGCACAGAGCCGCAACTAAAGTTGCCGAAAATTGATTTGGGCATGCCAGCTCCTGATGGCTCGAGGCAGCGCTTGGTGGAACTTGGGCCGGAGGGTTTTGCAAAGTGGATGAGGTTGCAGAGTCGAGTTCTGGTAACGGACACCACCTTCAGAGACGCTCACCAGTCGCTACTTGCAACCAGAGTTCGAGGTCGCGACCTTGTTGCGGCGGCGCCGTATGTGGCCAGAATGACACCAGAGCTTCTCTCGGTAGAAGCTTGGGGAGGCGCAACGTATGACGTAGCACTCAGGTTCCTTGGGGAGAATCCGTGGTCAAGGCTCGCTCAACTGCGAGAAGAGCTTCCAAATTTGTGTATTCAAATGCTCCTTCGTGGTCGAAATACCGTTGGATACACTCCGTATCCGGTCGAGGTGACCGATGCCTTCGTTGAAGAGGCCGCTCATACCGGAGTGGACATTTTTAGAATTTTTGACGCCCTCAACGATGTATCGCAAATGGCCCCGGCAATTGCGGCAGTGAGGAACAAGACCAAGTCTCTTGCTGAAGTTGGCATGAGCTTTACCGGTAATTTTTTGGATCCGAAAGAAGAGCTCTACACGCTCGATTACTACTTGAAACTTGCAGACCGAATCGTAGATGCCGGTGCTCACGTCTTGGCAATCAAGGACATGGCGGGCTTACTAAGACCTCAGGCCGCGAGCGTGCTGGTAAGCGCGCTTAGAGAGCGCTTTGACCTTCCTGTTCATTTGCACACTCATGACACGGCAGGTGGTCAGCTGGCGACGCTACTGGCTGCAGTCGATGCCGGAGTGGACGCAGTCGATGTGGCAAGTGCGCCGATGGCAGGCACCACCAGTCAGCCATCATTTAGCTCCCTGGTTGCCGCACTTGAAAACACCGAGCGCGACACCGGAATCTCGATGAGCGCAGTCACCGATCTTGAGCCTTATTGGGAAGCGGTTCGAAAGATCTACTCGCCTTTTGAATCTGGACTTCCAGGCCCAACCGGTCGCGTTTACTCTCATGAGATTCCCGGGGGTCAGCTTTCAAATCTCCGGCAACAGGCAATCGCGTTAGGCTTGGGTGACAGGTTCGAACTGGTTGAAGACATGTACGCGGCAGCGAATCGAATCCTTGGAAGACCTCCCAAGGTAACTCCGTCTTCGAAAGTTGTGGGTGACTTAGCGCTGCATCTGGTTGCGGTAAATGCTGACCCTGAAGATTTCGAAAATAACCCGCAAAACTATGACATTCCGGACTCTGTTATTGGTTTCATGGCGGGCGAATTAGGAGACCTGCCCGGCGGTTGGCCGGAGCCCTTCCGGTCCAAGGTCCTGAAGGGTAAAAAACCCGACATTTCACTGACTCCAAAACCCGACATTTCACTGACTCCAGTTTCGACGGATGACCTAGGGGCCCTAAAATCCAGCGATCACAAGCGCATTCAGCGAACCCTAAATGAGCTTTTGTTTCCTGGCCCAACCAAGGAGTTTGATCGGGTTCAGGCTGCCTACGGAGAGCTAGATAACCTCGAAACTCTTGACTACCTTTATGGGTTAGAGCAAGACCTCGAGCACGTTGTGGAGCTAAGAAAGGGTCTGCAACTGTTTGTCGGCCTCGAAGCCATTGGAGAGGCTGACAGCAAGGGCTTCAGAACTGTGATGGCCAAACTAAACGGCCAGTTGCGACCAATTCTTGCTCGAGACCACAGCATCACAGCGACAACTTCGTCTGCCGAAAAAGCTGATCCTGCCATCAAGGGTCACGCCGCCGCACCATTCACGGGTGTTGTGACTCCAAAGGTTGCAGTGGGTGATAGCGTTCAGCTCGGAGATCCAATTGCCGGTATCGAAGCCATGAAAATGGAGGCCAGCATAGCTGCCCCAATCTCTGGCAAAATAGTAAGGCTCGGCATTACCGGTCCAACGCCTGTTGAAGGCGGCGACCTAATAGCCGTAATTGAATAGGAGTTATTTTGGTTAAGAAACCAGACCGCGATTATGCCTCGGGAGAAAGCGCTGACTTCAGCGACTTGCAGCTAGACCCGAAGACCGGTCAGCTCAACCAGATTTCTGCTGATGCAGAGTCGATTCCCATTGACTTAGCTCCAGAGGTTGAGGACTTGTTCGCTGAGCCCGAGCCAGCCAGCTTGCTAACCGCGGACCGACTATTACAAGATAAAGCAAAGAAAAACTTCATCCCAGAGACTTTTTTCAGGCGAAGTCTTTATCGACTCAGCTTTGGCCTAATAAACCTCGGCGACAACGCCAAGGTGCGGGTCAGAAGGGCGCTAGACGCTCGGATTAGTGCTGGTCTAGCTGGAGAAACCAAGTTCGTACCGGTACTTACCCGCAAGGGTGGCGTTGGAAAGACCACAATGACAGCCCTAATTGGTATGGCAATGGCTCGAGTTCGCGAAGACCGCGTTCTGGCAATCGATGCAAACCCGGACCGTGGAACGTTGGCGGAACGAGTTGAAAAACGCACCGACCGCACGGTCAGGGACGTCGTTAATCGAGCTGGCGGTATTTCAAGTTTTAGCGTTTTCAGTGATTTTGTCTCACGCGATAAATCTCGCTTGGATGTTTTGTCATCTGACGCCGACCCAATGATCTCTGAGGCCTTCGATGAGGGGGACTATAACGTTGTGGCGGACATTGCTGCCAGGTACTACAGCGTCTGCCTTACCGACTGTGGTACTGGAATTGTTCACAGCGTAATGCGCGCAGTTTTGATGCGTGCCAACGGAGTAGTAATCGTTTCTGGTGGTTCGATTGACGAGGCGAAGCTCGCCTCCGAGACCCTCACCTGGTTGGACTCGAATGGTTACAGCGAGCTTGTTCGCAATAGCGTGGTAGCACTAAATACTGCGACCTTTGGGACCGAGCTAGTCAAGCTTGACGAGATCGAGGCACACTTTAGATCTCGCGTTCGAGCCGTAGTCCGAGTCCCTTACGACCCTCAGCTTGCCGCAGGAGCTCTTATCGACTTCGATCAGCTGCACCCGGCCACAAGGCAGGCTGCCAGAGACCTAGCTGCCTTGGTGGTTGATGGGCTAGCTGCTTGAGCGTCAGGGAAATAAGGCTTTTTGGCGACCCAATTCTGAAAACACCATCAGCGGAAATTCTAGATTTCGCATCGGCTTCGGGTCTAATACAGGATCTAGTCGATACCGCTTCTCTGTCCGGTAGGGCGGGAGTGGCAGCAACTCAAATTGGAGTGGGGCTCAGTGCCTTCGCGTATAACGTTCAAGGCGAAATCGGATACCTGATTAATCCAAAAATAACCGAACTGTCAGGTGAACTGATCCCAATGGAGGAAGGCTGCCTCTCAGTTCCGGGCCTTTGGCATCCGACCATGCGTCACAGTTTTGCCAGGGCTTCTGGTCTTAAATTGGATGGATCAATAATTGAAATTTCAGGCGAGGGCTTGATGGCTCAAGCCCTCCAGCATGAAATTGATCATCTCTCGGGAATTCTGTATCTGGATCGCTTAGAAAAACAGGAACGAAAGCTCGCCTTTAAGTCTCTTCGTCAGCAAGCGTGGTTTACGCGCTAGCGTAAATCCTCTCAACCTGAAGATCAAAATCCTCCATAACTTTAGAGCGCTTAATTTTGAGCGAAGGGGTCAAGTGACCTGATGCTTCGGTAAGTTCAACATCTAGAATCTCAAAAGAACGTACCTGCTCTGCTTTCGAAAATTGCTCGTTGACCTCGTCGACACACTTCTGAATTTCAGCGATCACGATCGGGTGCTTGGTAGCTTCGGCGAGGGTCAGTTTCTCCTCGATACCGTTGTTTTGGGCCCAAACCGTCACCATGTCTGGATCAAGTGAGATAAGCGCTGAAATAAACGGCTTTGAGTCACCAATCACGACTACCTGTCCGACAAGTGGATGGGCGCGAAGTGGATCTTCAATCGGAGCCGGAGCAACGTTCTTGCCTCCTGCAGTAACGAGCATCTCCTTCTTGCGGCCAGTGATGGTTAGGAAGCCGTCCTCGTCGAGTTCACCAAGGTCGCCGGTCCTGAACCAATCTCCATCAAACGCTTCTCTTGTGGCGGCCTCGTTGCGCCAGTAGCCGCGCATGCAGTTGATGCCGCGTAGCCATATTTCGCCGTCTTCGGCGATCTTTATACCGGTTCCAGGCAGAGCGCGACCTACTTTGCCAATCTTCTGCCAGGCAACGCGTCCGATCACTGCGGCCGCAGCAGTTTCAGTAAGCCCGTAGCCCTCTAGAACGATTAGTCCGATGCCGCGATAGAAATGCCCAAGCCTGGCTCCAAGTGGTGCTCCGCCGGAAATCGCGTACTTCACGTTGCCACCCATTGCAGCTCGTAACTTGCCGTAGACAAGTCGGTCAAATAGCTTGTGCTTGATCTTTAGCCCAAGAGAAGGTCCCGACTTGCTGTCCAGCGCCTTCGAGTAATCTATTGCGACCTCAGCAGAAGATCGGAATATCTTTCCCTTGCCGCTGGTCTCTGCCCGTAGCTCTGCTCCGTTATAAATTTTCTCGAACACTCTTGGCACCGCCAAGATGAAGGTTGGCTTGAATGCGGGAAGAACTTGAGCCACTTGCAGCGAGTCACTCAAGTGACCTACTCGGATTCCAGAGTGAAGACATAAAACCGACACGTATCTAGCCAAAATATGCGCCATCGGAAGGAAGATGAGCGAAGACTGCTTGTCATTGGCAATTTCGGGGATTTCTGCGGCAGCGTTCTTAGCGTGATCTACAAAGCTCTTGTGAGTTAGCTCACAGCCCTTAGGGTTTCCCGTGGTGCCAGAGGTGTAAACAATTGTCGCTAGGTCGCTCAGGGTTGCGTTCGAGCGAGCTTTTTCCAGCTGATCGTCACCAATTTTTTCGCCGTCTTGATGCAGTCCAGAAAAGTCCTTGGAATCAATTCGCCAGACATGTTTGACTCTCTTGGTGCCGGACTTGACTTTGTTGAAGCGCTCTAGATGGTCGTCGTCTTCTATAAACAGAGCAACGGCATCCGAGTCACTGAGTATCCATTCGATTTGGCTTGTGGAAGAGCTTTCGTAAATTGGCACGCCAACTGCGCCCGCAAACCAGATTGCAAAATCGATCATGGTCCATTCATATCGAGTGCGAGACATAATGGCGACGGCATCTCCAGGCTTAATGCCTTGAGCGATTAGGCCCTTGGCCAGTGACCTAACTTCGTCCAAGAATTCTTGGGCGGTAACATTTCTCCAAGCGCCGTCCGGGTTCTGGCGGCTAAAAAGTGGATGAGATGGGCTTATCGCGACTCTTTCAAGGAGAAGGTCGCTCGCGTTCAGACTTGGGTTTGTGTTGACCTTTATTGGCACATCGTAAAACTTCATTGTCTCTCCCTGTGTCGATTTACCCATACTTTAACTTGTTTTGAAGTGGATTTCCATTGGGACTATAAACTCAAAAACTTTCTTTGTGGCTTATTGGGTTAGTTCGCCCCCTAAAATTAATTCTACTTCAACCAAGGAGCTAACAGCTTGCTCAGCATCGGCATAGACATCGGCGGCACCAAGATTTTGGGAGCAATTGTCGACGACAACGGAAAAGTCATAACCGAAAAAAGAGTCGTATCGCCGGCCAAGGATCCAGATTTAATGGTCAATGAGGTGGCAGGCTTGATACAGGAGCTTTTCACTCAAGTTGGTTCGGAGGTGGCGCCAGTTGGTGTCGCGGCCGCGGGTTTCATCGATGCCGACCAATCCAATGTTTTATACGCGCCAAACTTGAGCTGGAGAGATGAGCCGCTGCGAGAGCGCTTAGAGGAAAAAATTCAGCGGACCCTTGTAATTGAGAATGACGCAAATGCCGCCGGTTGGGCAGAATATCGGTTCGGAGCGGGTAGGGGCTCAAAAGACATGGTCATGCTCACTCTAGGCACGGGGGTCGGTGGCGCGGTTATTTCTGATGGTGCCATTCGCAGAGGCGGCTTTGGTATCGCTGGGGAGCTTGGGCACATAAGAGTTGTTCGGGGCGGCAAGCAATGCGGCTGCGGGAGAAAAGGCTGCGTTGAGCAGTATGCCTCTGGAACTGCCCTCTTAGAGGCGGCCCGAGTTCTGAGTGCCAGCGGCGACTCGGCTGGGAACTTTCTTTCAGACTTGAAAAAAGACCTCAATGCACTAACTGGGGAGCACGTTCGACAGGCCCTTGCGGCCAAAGACCCAGGAGCGTTGTCGCTGCTGCGTGAAGTCGGAACCTTCCTCGGTGAAGCGATGGGCAGCATCACTGCCGCACTTGACCCTCAGGTTTATGTGATAGGCGGCGGCCTGTCCGAGGCTGGAGAATTACTACTCGAACCGATTAGAGAAAGCTTTCTTAGAGAATTACCCGCACAGGGCTTTAGACCGGTTGCGAAAATTTTGGCGGCATCTTTCTCAAATCAGGCCGGAGTAATTGGCGCTGCTGATTTAGCGCGCGAATCGCTTCGGTAAGCTTTGATGCAACGACTGGAGAATTCATGACCTATTTTTTTCTAAAGAATTTTGTTCTGGGTCCGATTCTTAGACTGCTATTCCGCCCGTGGTCGAGGGGGACCGAACACATTCCCAAAAGTGGTGGTGCAATTTTGGCTTCAAACCATTTATCTTTTGTCGACTCGATATTTCTACCTCTCAAGCTGCGGCGTCCGGTGACCTTCTTGGCCAAGAGCGAGTACTTCACCGGTAAGGGCTTCAAGGGTGCCCTTATCAGATGGTTTTTCATTTCCACGGGTCAGATTCCAATTGATAGGTCCGGTGGCAAGGCTTCGGAGGACTCATTGAACACCGGCCTTGGAGTTCTAGAACGCGGTTTACTCCTGGGTATTTATCCCGAGGGAACAAGGTCTCCAAACTCCGAAATGCATCGGGGAAGAACTGGTATCGCAAGGATGGCTCTAGAAGCCGGGGTTCCAGTAGTACCGGTTGCGATGATTGACACCGACAAAGTGCAGCCGCTTGGTGCTAAGTATCCAAAAATTCATCGGGTAGGAGTGGTGATTGGGGAGCCATTAGACTTCTCTAGGTTTGCCGGAATGGAGGGTGAGCGAGCGGTTTTGAGGTCAGTCACCGATCAAATCGTTTACAGCATCCACCGACTTTCAAATCAAAAGTATGAAGATGTGTACGCTTCCACCGTAAAAAGCAGACTTGCACGAGCAGAATAGGGAATCTTGAAAGAGTTCGGATTAGACAACTACCTCAATCTAGAGGCGAAGCAGCAACCAACTTGGGACAGCCAAGAGTCGCTGGAAAAGGTGAAGGCAGAACTATCCTCCAAGCCGCCATTGGTGTTTGCCGGAGAGGTTGACTCGCTGCGAAATCGAATCGCAGCTGCCAGTCGAGGCGAGGCTTTCGTCCTTCAGGGTGGCGATTGTGCCGAGACTTTTGCCGATGCAACCGCAGATCGAATTCGAAATCGGATAAAAACAGTCCTGCAGATGGCAGTCGTTCTAATGTATGGCTCATCGCTACCGGTGGTAAAAATGGGTCGCATGGCCGGTCAATTTGCCAAGCCGAGGTCTGCCGATAATGAAACTCGCGGAGATATCACACTGCCTGCCTACCGTGGCGACGCAGTCAACGGATACGAATTCACTCCCGAGTCGAGAAGAAATGACCCTAATCGATTGATGCAGGCCTATAACACGTCTGCAAGCACTCTCAACCTGATTAGGGCCTTCACAACCGGCGGCTTTGCTGACCTTCGCGAAGTTCACTCCTGGAATAAGGGCTTCACGGACAACCCGGCAAATAAGCGCTATGAAAGCATCGCTCAGGACATTGACCGAGCGATGAGATTTATGGATGCCTGCGGCATCGATGCAAATGAATTGAAATCGACCGAGTTTTTTGTATCCCACGAAGGCTTGTTGTTTGACTACGAGCGCCCGCTAACCAGACTAGATTCCAGAACGGGAATGCCGTATGTCACAAGCGGGCACTTTATTTGGGTGGGGGAGCGAACCAGACAACTTGATGGCGCTCACATTGACTACCTATCGAAGGTGAGAAACCCGCTGGGAGTAAAGCTTGGACCAACAACGACCAAGCAAGATGTGCTTAATTTGATCGACAAGCTTGATCCTGAGCGCGAACCAGGTCGGTTGACTTTTATTAGTCGAATGGGAGCAGGGAAAATTCGCGATGAGCTTCCAAAGTTGATTGAAGCGTCCCAGGAATTAGGCTCGACACCGCTTTGGATCACCGACCCAATGCACGGTAACGGCATTACAACTGCAAACGGTTATAAGTCGCGTCGATTTGACGACATCATGGACGAAGTTGCTGGCTTCTTCGAGGTTCACCGTGGTCTTGGAACTCACCCTGGTGGACTGCACGTCGAGCTAACCGGTGACGATGTCACCGAGTGCCTCGGTGGATCGGACTTGATCGACGAGAGCACTTTGGCTGAGCGCTACGAATCAGTTTGCGACCCGCGACTAAACCACATGCAGTCTCTTGAGCTTGCTTTTTTGGTGGCTGAGCAGTTGGTAGAAACGGCTAGGGCGTAAATTGATAACCGATAAAGTTTCAAGTTGGCTAACCATTGACCAGGCAGCCGATCTTCTTGAGACCTCGCCTGGGCGAGTGCGCAGGCTAATCGACGAACATTTTTTGTTCACCTATCGAATCGATAAAGTGCCGATGATTCCGGCCGATCTCATTATCGATCGTGAGCCTTTGAGCAGCATTCACGGAACTCTAATTTTGCTAAATGACTTAGGGCTGAATCGAGATGAGTCAATCACTTGGCTGTATGAGATGAATGCTGAGCTAGGCACAGAGCCGATTACTGCCTTGCTTGCGGGACACAAAGCCCCTGTGCGCAGAGCTGCTCAGGGGCTTGGCTAGCGGGTTACTTAGCTCGGTTTATTACCTGATCTGCAAGTTTCGCAAGCGCATTTCTGCCCTGGTCGCTAATCTCTAATGCTGCCAAGGACTCAATTGATCTGGTGGAGTGCTCCGCGATGAGTCGTTCAGTTTTCTCCAACGCCCTAGAATCTGCAATCGTATTTCTCATAAATTCGAGCTGCTCATCGCTAATCTCACCAGAGATCAACAGCTCCTCGAAAATACGTGCAACTGACTTAGGAAGAGTTTCCAGAGTCAGGGCAATCAACACTGTGCGCTTGCCCTCCCTGAGATCATCTCCTGCGGGCTTTCCAGTTACTTCAGGGTCGCCAAAGACTCCAAGGACGTCGTCGCGCAGCTGAAACGCTAGCCCGAGAGGAATGCCAAACTCGCTCAGAGCAT
>Ga0208647_1000284_pt1 | contig 17284 bp, 19 predicted proteins | sample AntAceMetag02UKA_FD_184765 | JGI IMG/M metagenome (GOLD analysis project Ga0208647, IMG submission 184765) | Saline lake microbial communities from Ace Lake, Antarctica - Antarctic Ace Lake Metagenome 02UKA (SPAdes) (version 2) | ecosystem: Environmental > Aquatic > Non-marine Saline and... | reverse complement strand
TCTGATAATATTCAGCAGTATTTATGTTTCCTGTAACATCTAAAGTACCACCTACGCCTAAATTACTTTGCAAAGTTACCGACGAGGTTTCTGTTAAATCCACCTTTGTAGAGAGAGCAGTTGTAACGGTTGAAAAGTCTACTCCACTAGCAGGTACGCTTGTTGCTGTGTCGGCATTGCCTGTTAAGGCTCCGTAAAATCCGCCTGTTGCAGTTATTGAACTTGATGCTATTATTCCACCCTCGACCGCTAATTTATGAGTTGGCGTTACTGTTCCTATTCCTATATTTCCATCTGATTTAATATAAATATCTGGCGTGTAACTTCCTTTTGTTATCCGGATATTTTGGTCGGATCCTGCGCCGCCGATTATCATTTCCTTTGGATAGGTTGCGTTTGTGTCGCCATAAAATTGTAAATTATATTTTCCGGATCCGCCCTGGAGAATATTTATTTCTGCTAATACGTGGGTTGAAGCGGCCGCATCTGTATCGGCTATTTTAATGCTTTGCTTTGTTTCTCCGGTCATTGTAAGTCCATAAACCAGGCTATCGTTTTGGATTAAAGTTTCGCCGGTTACTGTTAAACTTGAACCGCTTATTGTTAGCTGGCCGGTCATTGTGTCGCCTGCTTTTAAAACATTATCTGATGCCGCGCCGGTTACGTTTCCGGTTACGTTTCCGGTTACGTTTCCGGTTACCGCTCCCTGTAAAGGTCCGATAAAATTTCCACTAAATGCCGTTGATGTAATTGTGCTTTTGTCTACTCCGTTTCCTACTATTATTCCATCGCCATTTAATTTAACTGTTGGAGTTGAAACTGTTGGAGAAGATACTGCTACTTCAATACTTCCGGCAAGTTTCATAAGCGCTTTGCCGGTGTCTGTATCTGCGGTTAGGCTATAATAACCCTGCGCCGCTCCTATGCTGCTAAAAAGCATAATTATTAAAAAAGATTTTATTATTAATTTCATATTACTCCGCCTCCGATAATTACAAAGCCGCCGTCGCCGACAAGCGTTGTTCCCATATAAATATAAGCTAAATTTAATACGTTCTCTACTGCGATAAATGCGACCGTGGGATTTAAGGCCGCAAATGTTTTAAGGTTTGCCAAGGTGTCTTTTTTTAATGTTCCGCCGCATATTAAGCCGTCAAGATAGTCAAAGTTTTCCTGGAGCTTTGTCGCATCCGGAAATTTTCCTGGTCCATTTTCAATTGTATTTGGTACGCTCATTTTATATAACCTCTACAAGATTTAGTATAGTTTGCCATTTTTTGTCGTCATTTTCAATACCCTCAACGCGCATTTCTACTCCCCAATAATTGAGCCGCGCTAATAAATCGGCTTCGGTGTGGTATTCTATATCAGCCTGGCCATAATAAACATCCATATCTCCCCAAGACCATTGCCTTATGGCGGTGTCTTCTCGGTAGTATAAAGTTATTTTATCGCCTAATTCTATTTGTGGTAAAAATTGACAGACGGCGCGTACTCTTCTGCGCGGTAGTTTTGTGTACGCCAAAATAGTAGGCGCGATCGCGAACGCAATATTTACGTTTGCGTTTGGAAGCAGGCTGGTGGAAGGAACTACGTATTCGTGCTCTCCATATTTTTTTATTGAATTTGGCTGCGCATCTCCGGAGGCATCTGATATCTTTTGGTAATCTCCAAAATTTGCCACTACCTTATTTTTAATTCTTTCTACCCCGTTATCAAATTTATCTATCCTAATTAAATTTGTGTTTGACCGGATATCGAGCACTGATGCTATGGAATTTCTGGCCCTAAAAAAGAATTTAGCGGCTGTAGACATACCCATTTCGAATGCTGGCCATTGTACTAATTCGTCTAATGCCTGGTAGCAGGTTTTGTCCGTTAAATCTACCAAGGCTATTACTGTGGTGGTGGTGTAATATATAATAGAAAACGCGTCAAATACTGGACTAACCGGCATAAAATAATCGGTAGTTGTTAAATTTATTTTAACTTTTAAGTATCTTTTAATCGCGGACATTACTGTGGTTCCGGATACGTCTACCCATCCAGCCGGATCGTTGCCGGTGGAAAAATCGGAGCTGTCAGAAGTGTATGTTTTAAAAGTGACCGTTCCATTATTCTCTGTATAAATTAAATCGGCTACTCCAAATTCTGTTACGTCTGCGCCTAAGTCCTGCGTTGCTGATATCCATTCTCCGGTTATTACTGAGCTTGAATTTGAAATAATTACGGAATCTAAATATTGGTAGGAAGTTACTGCGCCGGATGGCGTGCTTTCGAAATATATATATGCGGTGGTTGTGTAGGTATTATCGTTTGCCGTTCCTGCGGATGTTCCGTTTATAAACATTTCAAAATCGCCGTTTGAGGCTCTGGTAACTGTTATTTTTGTATTTGAATGCGCGGTTGTATTGCTTTCTATAAGCATTGTTATTGAGCCTACTGCGGTTTGTTTATATAATCTTATCGTTCCGGTTGAAGTTGCTCTTATAAAATATCCTTCAGTTGCGTATCCGCCTATTTCTGTTTGGCCCACGATCCAAAATGTAGCAAAACTAAAACCGCCGGTTCCCCACATATTGACTTCCCATGCTCCGTATGCTGTTTCAGAAGTTGCCCTTATGCAATTTCCTACTGCGGCCGCCGTGCTTGTTATTTTTAATTGTTCGCTGACTACTTCAATGGTTCCTCCTTCGGTAATATCTGTAACGGTCCATAGTTTTGGAGCTGTATAATTTCCGTTATTAAAATCGTCAAATTCTGTTCCAAGCCGCATAGAATTTTCGTTAAAATATGTATTTATATTTGTAATTTCTGCGCCTGAATCCCAATGCGCTTTAATGTTTTGTATAAAAGCATTTTCTATATCAGACGCAAATACTGCGGTTGAAATATCGTAGGAAGTTATGCCGCATAAAGTCATAATTTCTTCGACTACCCATTCTATAGGTTTGTCTGAATAAAGCTGTTTATAAGAAGTGTATAAATTTTCATCTTGTGTCAAATCGGTTCCGGTGGTCAAAGTTATGGTTGCCGGTATTCCTTTTTGTTTCATAGTTGTTATGGCGTAGTCAACGTCTGGCTTTAATGTTCTGGCTCCGGCCAGCGTAAGTCCTCTTTTAACTATGTCAATTATTCCTATGCCATTTTCGGCCGTAGTGAAAACGGATCCGCTATCCGAGCCAAGGACCTCATCGGTTATTTGGGTTGATATATCGTTTCCGCTAAATTTTTCAAATATCGACATTGCGGAATTTAAGGTTAAAGTTACGGTTTTTCCTTCCGGATGAAATACCGGATCGCCAGAAATATATCCGGTGAAAGTCTTTAAGGTTTCGAATGTTCCATCGGCCAGCTCCGCGCCTTCCGATATCGTTATTTTTGATTGGTTTAAAAGATATAAGCCGGTCCAATGGCCGATAGTATTTCCTTGCTTCCACTGGTTCCGGTCGTTCCTTAATGTTATTGAAATATTATCTATCCGCCAAATTCCAAACCCTTCGTTATCCAGGTTCCAAAAACTGTTACTGGTGTCTACCAATTCGTCTGTTATATCCTCTGCGGCGCCAAATTCAAAAGAGGAGCCATTCCATAGATTCCTGTATAATTCTATTTTTTTGTAATATGTTGGATTTTTCTTCGCCAAGGAAGCGGTTAACTCGGTAGATATACTTTGCATTATCGCTCCTTTAAATCTAAATCAATTGACGATCTGGTTGTCTTTCTATTTAGATAAAAATTTGGAGGATTGACTATTGCAAATTCGTAGGTATGCGCTAAATCAAAAGATTCGTAAAAACTCATTGTTATAAATTCGCCGGTCTTCATATATGGCATTAAAATATCCATGTCAGCTTTCGCTATATTTTCGATACTAAAAATGCCGCCTTGCTTTGTAAATTCTTTCCACGAAATAAGTCCACCCTCAGCATTGCGGTAATTTCCACCCTTTTGTTCTGCGGTCATAGGATAACTTGAAAGCCAATATGGACTTAAGACGTGCTGGCAAACTTTTAATTCTCCGATATATTTTTCTGCATCCACTACCTGCGTGGTTGTCATTTTTATTTTAAATTTATAGGTTGTGACCGATGTTACTTCAATAATGTTATCGGTTTCGGTGTTTCCGGTAATTGTTCCGCCGGTTAAATCGGCCCATGCGGAGCCATCCCAATATTGTAATTGTCCGGCTTTAATATTATGGCCAAGTAAAATAATGCGGTCAAATGTTCTTAGAACCGGTTCTCCTTGCCAATTGTTAAAAGTTACCTCAATATATTCTGTTGTTAAGTCATCGCTGCCGCTTGATAGCCATGCTGTTGCTCTTTTTTGGTCGTAGAGGTATGATTCAGAGGTAGAGCCGCTTACAAACGCGTAGCCGTTGTATTCGTTTATAAAATTTTCGCCAAATATTTTAATTCCATCCATTATTAAATACCCTCTGATGCTTTTTTATTTCCGGCTTTTGTTTGAACGTTTGCCAATTCTTGTGCCTGTCGTACTCCGTTCTTTGTTGCCTGCGTTATTTTTTCCATTATATCATTAATATTGTTTTTGTCGGAACCGGCGCCAATTTCTATATGCTGCGTTATATTTACGTTCGCTCCGGATGCTCCTGCCAATTGCGGACTCATCATCCCTGGTTTTGGCGGCGTTCCTTTTTTAATGCTATCAACTACTCCTGGCGGCAAAACAAATTCTCCGGCATGCAGCATGTGTGCTCCGGTCTTTTCTACCGCGCCGCCTTTAGCGAAGCTGCCAAGTAATTGCATCCCAAATTTAGCCTTGCCTCCGGTTAAAACCATTAATATTAGCCATTTGGCTATCATCTGCGCGACCATCTGCATAAAAGTGTTAAAAATTGATTCCATTACGCCTTTAAATAAAGTACCTATCTGGATGCTGCCTTCTCTAAAAGATGTAAAAAATTGATTTACCGAATCGGTTGCGCCGGCCATGGAACCAGAAACGGCCATATTAAAAACGTCGCCAAACGTAACCGTTGCCGCGTTCATATTTTCTATTGCCTCGTTCCATTGGTCCGCCATGGTTACCGCTTCTTCTTCAAAAAAATCGCCTTCAGCTTGTATATTAAATGGACTTCCGGTGGAGCCTGGTTCTATTTTATCCGCTCCGCCGGTTCCTGGTCCTGGCGCTAATGGACCGACGAAAGGTCCTGGCGCTGGTTTCTCCGGTTTATAAAAAGTGTCTAATCCGACAGCTCCCAAAGTTGCGACTCTGATTGATAAATTTAATATTGCCTCTAATTTTGATTTATGTTTTGTTATAAATTTTTGGATATCATCGCCAAGCGCGTTAAAAAGGTTTTTACTTATTTTCTTTGCCTCATCTGAAAACCAATTAATTATAGTCCTGGAATCTTTCATTAACTTATCCCAATCTTTATACCACATCCATCCGGCGATCGCTAACGGCCCAAACGCCAGGCCGATTCCGGTGATGGTTAAGGCTAATAATTTTAGTCCGCCTACCATTTGAACGGCTGTGGATAAAACTCCGACAAATGCGGATCCTTTGATTATTGCCAAAGGCAAAGCGGTCAAAGCTATAAATTTTACCATGGGTAATAAAACGGTAACCATTCCAACTATTTTGCTTAAAATTAATAATATTGGTCCGAGCGTTGCTAATAAAATTAAAGATTTTACCATTAAGGATTTTGTTAACGGTTCCAATTCTGAAAAATAATCCACCATTTCTTTTATTTTATCGGTTAATTTTACGAGTAATGGAATAAGGATAGGTAAAATTTCATTACCGAGCGTTATCGCTGTTACTTTTATTAATGCTAAAGCCTGGTTAAATTTAAACATGGATTCTTCGCTTGCTTTTGTGAAGGCTCTGTCATTTTCGCCTAAGACGTCATTCATGTCTGTTAATAATTCGGTGGTAACTTGTATATTACTTCCGGTCAGGCCCAATATCGCTGTGAGCGCTTCTGCTCTTGGAATAACTTTTGATAGGGCGTTTGTGTTGTTTTTAAATTTATCATCAAGGACCTGGAGGAATTTTAATAAACCTTCTTCCTTTAAAATCTTTTTTAATTTTTCAAAAGATAAACCGACCTTTTGAAGTTCTTTATCTCCTTTTGGCATGGCTTTATTTAAAGTCATAAAAACGCCGCGCAAGGCTGTTGCTGCTTCTGCGGCATTAAAACCTTTTCTACTAAGCGCTGCCATCGCTCCGCCGACTTCATTAAAACTTATACCAAGCGTTTTTGCCGGCAATAAAAGTTTTCCGAGAACCGGAGAAAGTTCGGCCGCTTCAATACTTCCTAATCTAACCGTGGCGGTTAATATATCGGTGGCGTTGCTCGCTGACATGGCGGCCTTTCCGTAAACATTAATTGCGGCTGTTACTGCTTTCGATATTTCTTTAATTTCTCCAAGGCCGGCTGCGCTGGCTTTGGCTGCTGCCTCTAATGCTTTTAATGCTGTTTCTCCGCGTAGTCCTGCGGATGTTATAAAAAACATAGCATCGGCAAGCGCCTTCGGACTCTTACCTAATGCTGGCGCTAATTTTAAAATATCCTTTTTCCAGGCGTTTACCTCATCGCGGCCGATTCCGACAAGCGATACTATCTTGCCCATTGAATCGTCAAAAGTCATCGCCATTTTTCCGGCCACAATACCTACGCCGGCCACGACCGTGCTAAATGCCATAGTTGCGCGCTGTACTTTATATAATTGTCTATCAAATTTTGTAATTGATTTAGCGGCCGCGTTAAAGCCTTTGGCGTTAAATTTTGAAAGGATGTCTACAACGAGTGCGGCCATGATCTTTTTCCTGGTGGTGGAACAATTTTAAAACCAAATTTTGCTAGGTCTTGATTTGTGGCCTCTTTTATTTCTTCTGGTTCTTCTTTATCGTTTCCACCTGTAGTTTTTATTTTTTTATCTAATCCTATTTTCTTTATAAGATCGAGGTCCAGGCTCATTGCCTGCTTAACCATATATATTACCCAAGCCGGACTTTTATCCATTATGTCCTCAAAGGTGTACTGTGGAAATTTCGATGCAATTGTTCTTAAGACGAAGGAAAGATCATCGTTGCCGGTTACTTCTTTTTTACCGCGCTTATTTCCTTTATTACTTTTTCCATCGCCTGAAAAAAAACTTTTTTAATAAATGGTATATCGTTTACGTCAAGTACGCTATCGATAATCATTAACATATCCGGTATTGGTATGTCGTCAATTTTAAGCGGCTCCGGAGTTTTTAAAATAATGGAAATTAAATCAGTTACTTTATCTCCGGCTAATTCCAGGAGCTTAAAAGCTAAGTCCATATTGCCGGCCAATAAATCTGATTCGGTTTGTTTTAATTTTGGATCTGCGGATTCGGCCTGTTTTTTTATTTCATTGTTTTTGGCCACGTTTACAAATTCCAAAAATATAGGTTTTGAAAATGTTACGACCTTTATTATTTGTTTAATTCCAAGCGGCTTAATAGTAAAGTTTCCAAAACTTAATTTTAATTTTCTTTCTTCCGGCATTAATACGTTTAATTCTTCCATTTGTTTTCTCCAAAATTTAACTTATGTGGCCGATATTGCTATCGGCCACTGCCATAATAAGTCTGCTTAAGCTGCTACGTCAAACTGGCCGATAAACGGCGCGGCCAAATTATTACCATTCGCATCGCGGACTCCGGTCGATACTGTTAATTGCAAGGTGTCTGATCCGGTCCAATTATCTGTCGGTGTGAATAATACCGTTTTCGCTGATTTGTCGTAACTGATGCTTCCTGCGACAAAAACTGCGGATGCCGGCGTGGTTATGTTATTTATAATTATTGTGTCGCCATAAACCAAAGAATTTGCATCCATTGCATTGGTTTCGGTAAAACTTAAAAGCACTGTGCTTTTAGCATCTTTAGCGACGGTTGCGCCATCGGCCGGTGTGGTCATCGCCACTGTTGGAGCCGTTGTGTCGGTTCCGGTTTCGGTAATGGTTCCGCGCATACCCTCGGCGGTTTCAGATGTATCGACTAAAACTTTAAAAGTTACGTCTATCATGGTTTTGTCGCCTTTAAGATAGGCCGGTGAAGTGTTGCCATCCGGTTTACATTTATAAAGCGTGGTTTTTCTATTGCCGCCATTTATCCCTTTTGTGTTTAGATAAATTGTTCTATTGGTATTTGATGTTTTTCCACCAAAACTCAAAACTCCATCAGACACCGCAGTTGTGGGAAGGCCAAAAGCAATAGCAAGATTTTCCACAGAAGCCTCGGCAAGAGCCACAGTTATTTTAAGTTCATCATCTACCGTATAAGACTCAATAGCTCCGACAATTTGATCTACCTTAATATCAAATTGCTCCTCGCTTCTTTCCATCTTCACGCCACCGTCAGTATAACCTACATCAACGGCATCAGCCTCAACCGCGCCACAAGCTCCTACTTTTACGGTATTTGTTGCCTGTAAACCAAACACAATATTTGTTGCTGTTCCACTCATTTTCTCCTCCTAACATTTTTTAATTAACTTAAAGGCAATTATAATCGCCCTGTGAAATAAAGCTGTTTCTTTTTCATAAGTTGAAAATCCGCTTATTTTTTTCGCCCATTTAAAATAATATGTATCAGACGGAATATTTATTTGATCTTGAACATCCAAAAGAACTTCTAATCTATCTTTTATTCCTTTTACTTCTGTTTTTTCTTCTCCGTAAATTGAAAAATTAAGCGCTGATTCATCTATAATTTCTTCCATGCCGCCGTCAGCATTTGTTGAATAAACAACATAAGGCTTGGGAGCGTTTAAAGGTGAAACATCCGGATATAATCTAACTGCTCCAGTTCCACCTATTAAATTTGCAAAAGTTGTGTCAGAGATCAAAAAAGCATAAACATCTTCTATCATTATAAACCCATTTTACTTAAAATTTCAACGCGCCTTTTTCTTGTTTCTAAATTACTTTGATTTATTCTATCATTAATCATAGCTTTTAAGCTAGTTTTTATTTCCGGAGAATATGCTCCGGTTGTTCTAAAGAAAAAAGGTTGAGCCGCTTCCTTCGATGTTCCATATTCAAGAAAATAACCGTAAAACGCGCTTCTTGTTATCCAAACCCTTAATTTTATCGGCTTTCCATAATCCAAATAAACTACTGACTTAATGCTACGTTTTAATTTTCCTGTTTTCTTTGGAGCAACAGCGCGGAGAACTTTAACCATGGCTTTTCCATGTTTTTTAAAATCATCAACAACGCCATCCTCTATACTATCCTGTACTTTTTTTAAATCTTTTAAAGCCTGCCGCACACCATGGACTTCAATCATTTTATCAGCCATTATACTGATCCAGCGGGTATTTCCTTAATTAATAAAGTCAATTCTTTATTTTCCATCCTTTTATTTAAAATGCTTTTGATTTCATAATATATAGATCCAAATTTTAAACGCCATTTTGAAGTTATTCCGGAATAATATCTAATAATCACTTTTCCGGATATCTCTGCAATAGAAACATCCCGCTCCACAATCTCCTTGCCGGTTAAAGGTTCGATTGCTCCCCAAACTGTAGCGGCTGTTGCAAATCCAAGAACATCCTGGCCAAGATTTGATTTTGTGGCCGTAGGCTGTTGCAATTCTATTTTATTTTTTAATCTGCCTGCCCTCATATTTGCCTCTGCCAAGTTCTGTATGGCTCTATAATCGCCGCTACACCCATCGGAAGCTCATTTATTGTCAGCATCGTTGTAGATTCACGGTTCTCATAAAAATGCGCTGTAAGTAGCTTTATCGCTAACTTAAACGGCTCCGGAACCACAGCAGCCGCGCCATATCCTGCTTTATAGCTTATTTCCACACCATTAACTGTTCTGTAGCCGGCTGATGGAACGGTCCAGCTTGCATCTGCGTTTAATTTTATTTGAGCTGGTATAGAAATAAGGTCAGTTTTATATTCTGTTGCGGCAAAGACCGCTTCGGTGTCATCTGCATCTATGGTTTTAATTTCATCTATGGAAATAATTGGACTGTATTTTAAATTAATATAATCTGCGGATGGAAATTCCGGAAGTGTCATTTTCCAGGTTTGAGTTATTAGTTTAACTCCAGTTATTAACTCGATATTTACCCTGGCAGCTTTTTTATACGTATCTATTAATGTGTCGTTTGCCGTATTTTCCAAAGTCACGCGCATATGCTGCTTCGCCTCTGCGGTGGTTATTGGTTCGGTTGCTGGTTCTGTGACAATAATATTAGGCATTGTTTTCGAGTTTTTCTATTTCAAGATCATCAACTATTGTTTGTAGTTTTTCAGTAATAACTTTTTGCGGTTTGGTTTGTTTCTTTTTTTTAGCAGCGTTAAGCTCTTTAACCGCTTTTTTTATTTTTGATTCTAAAGTTTCTATTTCTCCGACAGCTTGTCCGGATTTCTTTAATTCTACGGCTGAGCCGCAATCACAATATTGCTTTGCGAGTTTTTCATTTGTGATGTTATATTTTTGTCCGGCTAAAAAAGGGCCGGCTTCTGATTGTGCTGTTTTTAACATTCTAACTATCATATATTCTCCCTATTTTACTCTCGTTAAATTTTTAAAAGTCTATTTATTAATTATCAAAATATCCTATTTCATACCAGGTTCCGGAATAATAAATAAGTTTCAAAATATCTCCTTGGCCCAATGCTCTGGCTGTGTCGCCAAGTGTCAATAAAGAACCGGAAACGCTTCCGTTATCTCCAAATGTATACGTGGAAGTTCCGCTATTTAAAATGGTTATAATTTGTCCGGATGCGGCGCTCGTAGTTGAAATCTGCGGCGTTGCGGTTGAAACATTATCGCCGGTGGAAACTATTACATAAAAACTGTCTGTAGGTAAAATTTCAGAGCTTATTGCTAAGGCGCTGTATGCTGTATTAGGCGTTAAAGAAAATTCGTCGCCTATAACTACTTCAGCAAGTGTTGAAGGCGCGGAATTGCTTAATGCTCCGGTTAAGGCCGTAGTTCCTGCGTTACTAAACGCTGCGCCTGAATCTATAGTTAGCGTAGCTCCGGTGTAAAAAGTCATTGCGGATCCGCCTTTTTCTTTACATATACTTACGTTGCATGCGGCGTTACCAAAAAGCGGCATAAATATTGCCATCAATAAAACTAAAAAAATCATTTGGAAAATTTTCATATTACCCTCTCTTGTTTTTTTTTGAATATTCTCCGGCCAATAAAGGCCGGAGATATCGAACACGAACGTTAAAACTTTGTTAATTAAGCTGTTCCTTCTGCTGGCGCGATATGCTGTTCGCTGCCTATAATATCATCGTTTTCGGTTATCGGCATTTTCTTTTTGCCGAATGTTAAAGCCGTTACATTATCAATTTCAACATTTGCTACTGATGTGGTAACAGTGCATCTTAAATATCTTTTACCTGGATCGATAATTTCGAGCTGAAGGATACCTTGGGCATCTGCATCAGCTGTTGATGCTATGCTTGTTCCAAGTAAATCAGCAAAACCGCTACCGGATGAGTCAGATTGAGAAAGTTTTGCGGTGGCAATTCCATTAGTTGTAATTGCTCCAAGTGTGACGTTAAATAAAACCGATTCGCAGCCGGCAGTGTCAACGGTGTCTGAAACATTAGCGGCGGTTCCTGCGGCGACGCTTTCCATAACTCTATCAACTCCGACATTTTTTAATATACTTTTTATCATTTTTGTTTACCTTTTATCCTTAAGATTTTTCCGCGCCTATATTTCAAGGCGCGGTTTTACGCTGCTATAATTAAGCGCCCAGTTTAACTCTGGCAAATGCTTCGCCGAAGATTGGCATTCCGTCAGTTTCTTTTCTAACGACATAAACTATTTTATTTGACAGGGCCAATAATTGGTCTAAGACCTGGATGCTGATTCCCATTGCATCGGCAATTTGGTAAAATTTAAAATCGCCAAGGATTCCTACGAGCTGGTTTGCGGATAATGTGTTCGGCGCGTATTCGCTCATCATAAGCGGCCGGCCAAGAAGCACATCAGGGGATCCTGCTTGGGTTGATGGCTGCCATTCGTACTTTCCGGAGCCATCTACTAAAAGGTCTATGAGCGACACAACGTCGCGATGCATAATCCATGTGGAATTTTTTAAATATTGCGCTTTCAAGGACCATTTACAGGCTTTCAAACCTTTCATGGTTGGAGAGCTTGAAGAATTATCGCTTACCACATCGCGGCCGGTGGGGATTCCGTCGTTACTTACCGTGAAAACTCCAAGCGGTTTTGCGGAACCGTCGCCGTTCATAAAATTATTTTCTTCCGGTGTAGCTACTTTATACGCAAGTCTGTTCGCGATAAAGGCGCCGATGTCAGCTACGTTTCTTATCATTTTCATAGAAACGGTTTCGTATTTCGCTAACATGTGAGGGTTTAATTCTCTTTTGCCAAAAGACATTGTCGAATCTTCCTGGATTGAACCTATTTCTGCGGTCCATTCTGCATCGGCAGGATTATTTTCAAGCGTAGGACATCCTAAACTTTCCGCTTTACCTACAGGAATTACGTCGGCTAATCCACGGAAAAAAAGCAAATCATCCAATTTGGTCCAGAATTTTGAGCTAATGGGTGGAGGCGCGACATATCCGCCGGCGGCTTCTGAGGTAAGATTTAAACCGCGAAGCTCGTTATGGCCGTTAAATTGCAAATAACTTCTAAAGGCTTTATCTAATGCTGGATTGCCTTTTTGTTCCTCGCCGGATGTGGCAGGAACTTTTCTTTCGTCAAGTGACTTAAATTCTGATTCGGCTTTCCATTGTTTTTCCAGGATATCTGCATCCTTCTTTAAATCCATGGCATCCTTCATCATGATAGCGTGCTTTGCGCGCTGCTCATCTGTAAGTGCTCTTTTTTCTGTTCTTGCAGCATCAGGTATTTTTCTCGCTTCCTGAATAATTTTATAAGCCGCTACTTTCTTTTCTGTTATTAATTTTTCCATAATTTTTTTTCTCCGGTATTAAGTTTATTTTAATTCAGCGAGTAATTCATCAGCCTCGCAAAGCATAATATTTAAATCTTCAGAGTGCTCTTCTTTTTTTGCCGGCTCTTCTTTTTTATCCAGCTCTTTTTTTTGCGGCTCTTCTGATTTTTTGGAGTGATTGTTTCCAGGTTCGCTTTTGCTTTCGCCTTTCGGCTTTTCATTGCTTCCTGTTAGTTCGGCTCCACATTTTGGGCATTCTATTAACTTACATGCTTCTCCGGCCGCTTTATCTTCCCAATATCCACAATCACAAATACAGTATTTCCAAGCTGCGGCTCTTTCCTCTTCCGATTTATCAGAGTGCTGTTTATGCGGCTCCGGTGTAATTCGGTCTTTTATATTTGTAACATATTTTTTCAATAACTGCAAGTCCTCATTTTTTAATTCTATATTATTTTTTAATTTTAACAAAGCGGATGTTACTTTTTTTTCGTCTTCTCCCTCTGGAATTATTAAAGTTCTAACGCTTGATTCTGTGGATGGATACCATGGATAAGTTACTGGAGAAACGTCGAATAATTTAACTTCAAGTATTCCTCTTATAATATCGTCGTCTTTTTCTTCCCATGATTGTTTTATAATTTGAAATCCGAATGACGATTGACTAATATCGCCGCGCTTAATAAGTTCGTATAAATCTCTGCCTTGCTGCGTGTCTGGTAGTTCTATCTCATACCATAAACCTGTCTTATCTTCCTTTAGTGTTAATGTTCCGGATGAAGTTCTTCCTAAAACAAAATCTGGATTGTGATTAAATAGAGCGCGGATATCCGCCTCTTTTATAGTTTTTGTAAATGCGCCAGGCGCTATAAATTCTTTGAAGCCGTAATAATCCGGTGATAAATCATTAAATTTAGCGGCATAGCCGACAATTTTTTTACCATCGTCAGAAACTCTAAACTCTGTTTTTGTAAAAAACCTTTGCTCCATTTTATTTTTTTCAGATTTTTTTATTTCAGAAAGCGTTTTTTTATGTGGCATTTTTATCCTCCGACTTTGGGTTTCCGACTTCTTCCATATTCATAGGAATATAATACTTTTTTCCTAACCCATCTGGCAAGTCATTCATGTCTTCCAATCTCCGGATCTCATCCGCGTTCATAAAACCATCCATTCTGGCGATGTGATATCCTTTGTACCGTGTTTCCGTATCTCCCCTCAATAAACCTTGTAAAACGTGTTTAGGGTAATGCGTTAAAAACTCATCATCGTCGAATAATTTTATTTGAAATTCCTGCTCAAAATTTACGGTATAAGGAAGTATGGAATCTGTTACTGTTTCTATAGATTGATGTTCTATATTATTATTAGTTGCTTTTTCTAAATCTTGTATTTTATGTAAAGGTATACCAAAAAACCGCGCTATTTCCTGGTTGCTAAATTTCCGGCTACCTAAAAGCTGCGCATCCTGCGGCGATATTGAAATTGGTTTAAATGTCATACCCTCTTCAAGTATAGCGATGCGATGCGCCTGCGGTATTCCTTTGTGTGTGTCTTCCCACGATTTTCTAACTCTATCATGGCCCTCATCTGTTAAGCCTAAATTCTTTGTTCCTGGATGTTCTAAAACTCCGGAGAGTTGTGATCCATTTTTAAAAAAAGTTCCGGCGGAATTTTGGCATGCTAAAGCTAAACCAAATACTTCACGTGCTGCGGTTAATACCGACATTCCTACGATTCCGTCGTTTGATAAACCTTTTAAATGAATTATTTGATGCGGCGCCAATATAACGTCGTTTGTTCCATCCGGCATTTTAACTTGATACCTTAATTGTTTTTTTGTATTTCTAAAAGGCGTAACTCTGGAATTTGTTAAAGGCCAAATTGCTGCTGGCTCTCCAAGATAGTTACGTTGAATTTCCGCGTAGTGATTTCCGTCAAGGCAAACGTCTACCATTATTAAAGAGCGCCATTGATATGCGGACATTTCTGGATTTGGTTTTAAATAAAGGAGTTTATAAACTGGATGCTCTGGATCCGGCTCTTTGCCGGCCTCGGTTTTTTTAAAAACTTTTAAAGGCAGGGCAGCCATTGTTCTCGCAAGGAATTGTGTCGCTCCCCAGACCGCGCTTATATTTAATGAAGTTGTTTTTGTTACGGTTTCGCCGGTGTTTGATATTCCGCCGCCAAAGTATTTATTTTCATCCATCCAATCTTCCCAAACTATTGAGCGGATATATTTAAATATTTTTTTTCTGAATGTTTTTAACATTAAGTTGTCCGGATTCCTCGCCTATTATATACGCTGCCAGAATAGCCATCGTACCGCATTGCTCTTTCTAATCCTATAATAATTCCTACTATGCCGTCAATACGTGCTGTTGATTTTTTCTTAATTGGTTTGATGTTTTCTGTTGCATCCTCTTTTATGGATGTATTCGAAGCCATCCATCTTAAAACCGGATTATCCTCAAAATATAATTTTTGTTTTAATACTAAATATTCTAAATGTTTCGTCGGAGGCGATAAAGTAAGCATTCCTTGCCGGACCGGTATCATCTCCATTCTTTTGTTTTCCAAATTTGTTACTATTTCTGTTGCGTTGTAAGGATCGTAGCCGCCTTCCTGGATGTCAAATATTGCGGCATCATCTAATATATCTTCTTTTATTGTAGCATAATCAATCACGTTTCCTTCGGTTGCCGTGATAAATCCATCCGCTACCCATTGTCGATATGCTATGGCATCCGTTTCCTCGCGCTCAATTATATTTTCTGCCGGCACATAAAATTTGGGAATAATTGCGTATCCATCCTCTAATTTAAAAACTAAAACATAGCATGATAAATCTATCGTGGAGCTCAAATCCATTCCGAGAAAACATGGGCATTCTCTTAAATCTTCTATATTTAATTTAGTTCTGCATTTATCCCATTTGTTCAAATTAAGCCAAACCACGGATTGTTGAGTCCAGATATTTAGTCTTAAGCGTTTGAAATTATATATTTTTCTCGGTGTCTTTAAAACTTTTTTAAAATCTTTTTCAAAATCCTCTAAAGATATTGAAATATTCATATTTGGGTTCGCTTCTATCCATGTTTCTTTTTTCCGCCAGTTTTGTTTTGGTCCGGCTTCATAAATACAAACCAATTGCTCTTCATCGTTTTTTTCATTCTTTAAAGTTTTTTTTGCGTTCTGGTGGTATTCCCAACAGATTGATGTTTTATCGAATCCGGAGGTAGTTATATAAAAAATAATCGGCTGCGATCGCGCGGCTGTGGATCCGTCTACCAGTGTGTCTATAAAATCTGGCGTTTTATGCGCATGCACTTCATCGATTATAACTGCGTGTGGATTGATTCCATGCTTATTTTCTACATCGGCTGATAATGCTACATAAGATGAATTTGTCTTTACTACTGAAATTACTTTTTTTCCTGGCGTTGCAAATTTCCTTAATCTTGGCGCAGCATCCAGCATTGACTTGGCTGTATTATAAACAATGCGCGCTTGCTCTTTATCTACTGCGGCTGAATAAATTTCTGCGCCTGGTTCGTTATCCGCGATTAACATATATAAAGCTATGCCGGCCGCTAATGCGGATTTTCCATTTTTCTTTGGTATCTCAACCCAAACAACTCGGAAGCGCCGGAGCCCATCTTTTTTACGCTTCCATCCGAATAATGGTTTTATTATTTCATCGACTTGCCATTTGGCTAACTTAAAAGGCTTGCCGGCCCATCTTCCTTTTACGTGGATTAGATATTTTGAAAAAAATTGGACCGCGCGATTCGCGGCTTTGGCATCGTAATAATATTTTTTTCCGCAAGATGTAATTTTTTGTTTTTTATGCACATTCAGGATCCTTACTTACCAAATAAAAATTTTTCGTCAGGATCATCCTCGCTTCCAGTTTTAACTTTTGAGCGGCTGGCTGGTGTGAATCCTAACTCCGAAGCATATTTAACCATCGCGGCTTGCCAATTTCGCGCCATCGCTACGAATGGAGATTGCTGGAAGGATCCGTTCGGTGTTCTTATTATAAGTTTACTCTTATCCTGGATTTGTTTATCCGCTTGAAGCCATCGAGAAAATGCTACGCAATAAGCGGCCAGGGTTGTTTTATCGACCGTTGTTATAAACGTTTTTACTTCCGGCCAAACTCTTAACCATTCGGCCTTTGCGACGTCATCTAAAAATGGCGGCGGCTCTTTAGGTAAAACCTTAAAAGTCGGCTCTTTTAGGTTAATTCGGCACTTTTGAGCTCCCTCTAAAATCTTGATTTTTGTTGGTTTTGGCTTACGACCTGCTGCCATCTTGACCCCCTATTGATAATTCTGCACGCGCGCACGCAAAGG
>Ga0208647_1000283_pt1 | contig 17292 bp, 16 predicted proteins | sample AntAceMetag02UKA_FD_184765 | JGI IMG/M metagenome (GOLD analysis project Ga0208647, IMG submission 184765) | Saline lake microbial communities from Ace Lake, Antarctica - Antarctic Ace Lake Metagenome 02UKA (SPAdes) (version 2) | ecosystem: Environmental > Aquatic > Non-marine Saline and... | reverse complement strand
TTTTAAATATTATTCCGGTCTATACTCCGAAAGTGTCCGAAACTTTCCGGAATCACTGTCCGGTGAAAACCGGAATCACTGTCCGAAACTTTCCGGAATCGGTGTCCGAATGTCTCCGGATTTTCCACTTAATAATTTGTCCGTCTTTTAATACAACAATGTCGATGGAAGAATTATCTTGCGCAAAGGCAATTGCTATGGTTGCTAATAAAAAAAGTAAAAGCTTCATATGGCACCCCCAATCTTTATTTCGTTTCGTACATAACACTGTTTATACGGTCTCGTATAAGACAAAGTATTCGTGAATATGCCCGCAGAATCACTTTTCAATTGATTTTATACGCTTCTGATAATCAACAGCCTATCACAGTATATCTTTTCTGAGGGCATTATATCCTGACCGTATAAAGTGATCTCTGCACTTGCTCCCCACCCACCTGAATAGTGTGCTCAAATGTATTCTACCCCTATAATATTTCAAGTATTAAGCTGTTTAGCAACGAAGAAAAAAAGAGCCAGCCCGAAGGCTGACTCTCTATTACGACTATGCGGAACTAGCGATCAGCAAGCACTCCTCTGCTCACCTTTACCCAAGCACCGCTTTCCTGCCTGGAAGCTCCGTAGTAATAGTCCAGGATTTCTCCTGCTTTAGTCTTCTGAAGTCCTTCTTCAAGCAAGCTGTGAATGTTTCGCTTCTCATCGATGGTAACCTTGCCATTCTCAAGTAGGCGTCCCACAGCGCTAACCTGCTTCTCTGTTGCGAACTCAAAACCGTAGTCTGTGAGTATCTTTTCTGGAGGAGACGTAGGAGAATCCTGCATTCCCATATCTTCCACGTCTTGTGTAAATATCTCAGAAATGCCAGCACAACGTAGTGTTGCATCAATCATGGCAGACTTGCTGGCCATTTTGAGTGCTTTGTTAAGGTCACCATTGTCTTGTTTCTCAACAAAACGAGCCCCAACGCCCTCTCCAACCACTTCTCCCAACTGATTTTGCAATTCACACTTCAGAATGATGGCATCGATCAACTTTCCATTTAACACACTTTCTTCATACTCTTTTAGATTTGGGAAGCGTGGTATCAGACCCAACATCCCAGCTATCTTTTCTGCTCCTGGTTTTAGTAGTGAAGGTTTGGATTTCTCTCCTCGAATAATAATAGATCCAAAATCTCGCCCTTCAACTAGCGAAGATCTGATCCAGTCCATAAGAGTGCTTCTGTTCTCCTTTCTTCTATCCAATCCAGCCTTGAAGATTTGCGGAGTAGCATCCATTGGATTGATTGTATTTGTTTGACTGTCTTGATATTCGATTACCTCATTATTTCCATTTCCAACATTTCTCATATTGTTCTCCTTTCAGATCTTTTATATCAGATTGCATTCAGCGAATGAGTAGAATCCATCAGATCCGTTCCCAAGTATCAGGTGATCTAGTAGTTCCACATCTATGCTTATTAACGCATTCTTTATTTTATTCGTTACTGCCCTATCAGAAGAACTTGGTTCTGTTCCACCAGAGGGGTGATTATGGCCTATTATCACTGCAGCAGCCTCACACCTGATAACTTGTTTAACTAGCTCTCTAGGGTACACAGAGGCCGTAGTAAGGGTTCCTGTGAAGAGAATGTCGCTGGCAATGATTTGATTCTGTTGGTTTAGGTAGATAATTGCGAAATGTTCTTGATCTCTAGCAACATGCGAGAAAACTGTACGTAAATGTTCCGCAGATTCCTTAGCAGATGATACCTGTTCACCTGGCTGGATGAAAAACCGTCGCAAATATTCACTTTTAAGAATACTGTCTGCTACATTATTCAAATCCATTTCAATCCCCTTTACTAATATTTCTTAATGAGTAAGAGAATTTCGAGTCTCGTAACTGGACATTAATTCCAGCCACTTCCTCACCAGTATTTACCACGTGCTTCCTCAAAGCAGATTTATCAATCGATTTACTCTCTGGAATTACTCTAACGAAGCGGTGGTCCATAAGAATGACTTCTTCATCAATAACCTCGATTAATGGCTGTTGCTGTCTGAGTTTGAGAACACCATGCACAAGTTTCTTTGTGGATGTATTGTTATCCCTCATCCAATTCTCAAGGAAATATGCATAGTAGCCCTTCTTTCTATCGATCTTGGCTGTCTCGGCTTCTAGCCACTCATCAATTTGTTCTTGTTGAGATTTCGCACTCTCACCATTGTCTTGATTCGTCTTCTCTAATTCAGCCAGTTTGGACAGGTAATAATCAGCTTTCGCCTGAGTAGTGGTGCCAAACTGATTAGGATCTGATATATCATACGCTAGTACGGCTTTTATATGCTCACACTCAGCATGAGTTGATGAATTAGAAGCTATGCATTCACAATTCAGACCATTAGGGGTTTTGAATACCTCTATATCATCTCTACCAAAGAGCCCTCCCACTAGAAAACCAGTGGGAGTGCTGATTACATTAAATATTGTGCGTGTACGTGTTGTTTCCATGGTTCGCTGATCCTTTCATAATTATCTGATGCAACTCGATGTGTTTCTCCATTATCGTTCTCGGAGGACATGACTTTAAAGCTTCAGTACAGGCATTATAGAATGACCAAAGACTTCGTTCCTTAAAGCCTTCATACTCTGGATTGAGCCATTCCCTTTTCACCACTGGAATCTGTCTAGGAGTGATGATTCCATTGCCGTACAGCAATCCAAGTGTTCTATAGGCATCCGCATCTTCTAGAGGAACGTCTTTGAGAATCTCAGCATCCTTTGTGATATATTTATAATTGTGTTGTGATTTATAAACCGTATTGACAATCATTGATTCAAGGTCATCCCACACATTGATTGTGTGTTTTCTCATGATTGAAATATCACCTGTAAGCGCCAAATTATCGCAAACGAAAACTGTTGCGCCAATAGCGATGCCCACACTCATACTTTTGTCGTAGCTATTGCGGAATCCAATTGATAATCCTAATTCATCAGATCCATTCGCGAATGTGTGCACGCCAAACAACTGATTACCATCTCTAGCAAGTCCATATTTGCTGCTCGAGAGAGCGTGCCCATTGAGTAGACTACCTGCTACCTCAGCCAGATTAATTGCCAGATCGTAATGGCTTACGGGTTTGTATGAATGTGTTTCAACTGGTAACGGAACATTTGCCAGTTCATTTAGTGTCGCATGTTTACCACCACAATGGAGTAGTAGTCCCATGATTATTCTCCTTATTTAATTAACAGAATAAAAAAAGCCCAACCGTAATGACTGGGCTTATGAATACTGCTTGATCAGATGATCAAAATCCTGGACAGGCAATAGGCAGACGATCCTCCCTGGGTAAATACACATGGCAATAATCACCACTCTTATATTTGAAGGATGAACATTTCTTCAGCGGTTTCTCACCCAACATGATAGCACCCTTTGAATGTGCCTGGAGGATGGCAACCAGTTCTGCATCTGATGACGGATCGATTGCTTCAACAGCATCAGGGGAATCGGTTATAACCTTGACCCCAATTATTGGCTGCTGCGAATCAATAGTCTTACCATTGATCCTGTACAATTTGGTTGTCGGTCTTGTTTCATAAAGCATAGATAACTCCTGTAAGATTGATTGTGCGATCACCTTGTTGTGTCCGCAAGACAAACAGGGGCTGGAGGCACCGCGCATGCAGGATGAGAGGTAGCGCATTCTCACGCCAAACAGAAATACTCAACCTAAAAGACCCCCCTAGGGGCTTAAAAACGCATGGGCGGTGTCTGTGGTATATTGGGTATCCACAAAATTTGTACATTTTTTGGGAGTTCGTTTTACCATATAATTTTGCGGGAGTGGTGATTAAGTATATATATCATCTATTTAATCATGAGACCTCTCTGGTAACAGCTGGTGTGGAGAGGCTGTTTTTCTTATCTGTTATAGCTTTATTTATTTTTAAATAACTGGGGAACTAATCCCCAGACCCCAGCACACTGTTCCAATCGTATGCTAGAGTCTTGGATTATACTGCATGGGGTAAAAACATTGCAGTATCTCAGTTGTAAGAATATGAAAGTAATATTGTACTAGATTATCACGATCTATTCCAAACTGCAAAAGTGAAAGGCTTTCAACCCATACAGTTTGCTTACTTTATTGATCTATTTCACTTTCTCATACATACCATGTCCGACTTTTGTCACTAGACCATTTTTTATGAGTGTCTTACGTTTTGCATAGCAAGCTCTCTCACCCTTACTATCTTCTGCATATACAGCTAAAATTTCTGCTGTTGTAAATCGATCTCCTAATCTATCGAGGAGCTCTTCATTCTCCGTTTTATTTGAATATGCACTAAAATGTGAGCGGGGATCAACTTCACCTGTGCTACTGAACCACAAGGTATCCTCGTTGAATTTGAGACCAAAGGTCTTCTGCCTGTTTTTACCATAGTCTCTATTCTTTGTGATACGAAAGAGTCGGAATCCGTTAACAGATTTTGATTCTGCCATCTGGATAACTACATCACTCGCGTTTGCGTATGTAGACGCACCCCTGATTGTATCGATCTCCAGATAGTCTTGACTAGAATCATGTTTCTTATGATGTGCAATTAACATAATTGATGACTTATGAATTTCAGATATTCTGATGATGTCCTTTAGGAGTTCTTTAGCATCTCTATTTACTTCATCATCGCCTGTTTGACTGGCATACAGATTGTCAACAATTATGAGATCAAATCGCTTGTTATCTCTAATCGTTGCTTCAATTCTGCCCCAGTTGTTCTCAAATATATTTCTTCCAGATGAAACATCATTGATTAATAGATTGTCTCTTAAAGTATCCTTCTCATCTGTAGTTAACTGTGATAGGAGCTTTGTATTTCGCTCCCACATCTGATGACTATTCATCTCTAGATTGATTAAAAGAACTCTACTTGGTTGTGGTATTTTAAATCCAACTATATCATCCATCCCAGATGCAATTGAGATCGCTAATTGCTGCGCAAATATAGATTTTCCAACATTTGTATCTGCTGCAAGAAGTATAACCTTGTGTTCCCCAATGACGTTGCTTACAAGCCACCTTTGGGGGTTCATTTTAGTTTCTGAGAATGATATTGAATCTATCAGTTTAAAGGGTGTCACTTTTCCCTTTTTGTCAGATATTGGTGCTGCTTTAGCTACAGTATTCATGTTTCCTTTCTCTTTGTCCCGTTGTTATTTGTTTTACCGACTCCATCGCATGTGGGACATCTGATGGTTTCGGTCTCTTGCCCATACGATAACCCCATATCGGGCATGTTCTTACTGTGCATAGCCTTACTTCGACTAATGACCCTGTACTGCAATCGATGCATTTCGCGCGGATTGACTGAATTGGAGTTAATGCTTTTTCCATGTTATTCTCCTTCGTCTAGGTTCCTCAAACCCAGATATGATTTCAGCACATACTTTGTTGTATGTCGCTGGTTGAATATAGAGTTGCTTCCACGGATTGCTGTTGCCTGAATATGTGGTTGTTGTGGGGCTTGCGTGGAAATTACGTGGGAATAATGGTGACTAGTGGGAAAGGCTTAAATTGGGGATTTATTGTTCGTGGGCGAGGACATCAGCCAGAGAATATTTGTAGGGTGTGGATTCACTTCTCACGATGAGCGTTTTGCAGAGAGAATTGTTTTTGGATTTGAAGTAGTATGCAATCTTGAATTCACCTTGGAAAGCATCTTCCTTATAGGTATCATTTATGAGAGCTCTGATCTGTATTGGTCTCAAACCCTGTTCAGGAGTACTGTGCTTATTCAACATTGTTATTATTTGCCATTGACGTTTGGTGAGATCATACTGCGTACCCTTATAGCAAAGCCTGGTGTAAACACTGTTGCTAATTGTATTCTGAGGTTCATCTGACCGTGACTCCGTTTTTGGCGCACCACACAAATCCAAATAGATATCAAACCCGACACAATTGTTAGTAGATTGCCATCCAATAGACTTACTAATAATTTCACGCCAAGGTTTCTGGGCATCCTTCCCCATTTCGCCTATACTAGAATACTTCTCGTGCTGCCTTCCAGCGTATTCAAGGATAAGAGCATTGACCCTCGACAATGTTTCATTATCAGATTGGGAGACTAGCGACTTTAAGATATCATCGCCATCGAACACCCTAAAACTCCTATCCTCGAGACTTCTTAGGCTCATATGCACGCCGAGTTCTCTATTTATTCGCCACGCTTGTTCCTGATTTGATTCATATTCACCCTCATTCATGGATTCAAAATAGCCACTGGGTTTATAATTCTTCATCTCTTCATGCGTGAAAAATGTGTCTTCACGAATTTCACATTTATTTGGCAGTGCTACTATTACCGTATCAGGAAAGAGGGTAGGTATCTTATCAATTAAATCAGATAGTTCATCAGGTGTAAATGGATACGTTCTCTCAGCTTGCTCAGTAGTATTCATCTATACTCCTACAATAGTGTTTCTAGGTGAAAATAGTGCAGCTAGCTCGCGTTTATTTTCATTGGATCGGAAAGTAATATGAGTGTATGGCAAGTAGAATTACTTCCCTATAAATTCTCGAAATCTAGCTTGGGTAGCCCATCTACAATTTCTACAGTCTGGACACTCACATTAATTATGCTAAGTAACAGATCAAGGATATACCTCGGATTTCCAACTTCTTTTGACCAGTCATTGGGGTCATTCTTGATCCCACTCGCCTTATTGGTTGTCACCTGGTATCGCTCCATAATCCATTCAATCGCACTCTTGCCGTTGACCACGTACTCATACGCTTTGTCAGGGATATTGGAGATGGTAATTCTGCTATTGTAATGGATTGTGTCATGCTTTTGCTTGCTGGGGAATCGCATTTTCTCTACTAGAAAAAAGTTCGACGCTTCGCCAGAAATGGTTACTCCTTTATATGCTGGGACTTTCTCATAATTGATGTGGATGTCAGCTAGTGCTCTACCTGACCTGCTGAATTTCCAGAAGTCTCGCACATCCTCAACTAATGGCAACCGAGGAAACACCTTTTTTAGATCATTGGCAAAAGATGCTCTATAATCTCCACCGTGGAGAAAACCATACACATAATAAAATAAATCCTCCTTGTCAACGGAGTCTGTTCCATACAGATCCCTAGCATGTGATAGAATAAAATCACTCACCCCATCTTTTCTGATATACTCGCCATTGTCGTCATCTCGAAAAAGTTCAGGAATATTAGCCTCATTTTTTTGGTAATAGTATAATGGGAGGTATTGAGTGCTAGCATCGAGTACATTTATGTCTGCCAAACTATTTAGAATAAAGGTGGAATTTATTTTACTCCCAGCAATGCCCGAAACTCCTATTAGAGTATTGGATTTATCGACAGGGAATAGTTGCTCAAACTGGCCCATCCTGTGAATCATTTTATCACCGTAATACAGATACTGCTTGTTAAAAGGTCGATAAATTGCTTCTCTAATATTTTCTACTTCATACTGAGCGTTCTTCCCTCTCTTTAAATTTGGCAAGAGACTGCTTGACCAGCTTATTTTCCTTGGGTTTCTATCCACGAAGTTGTCGGCTTTTAAATCTTTATCTCTAGCCTTCGCTTTGAGATATTTAGTTACTTGGATGTTATAGTAATCGACTATTGATTTAGATTTATTTTTGACCCGGGAGAATGAATGATTGTATAGCCATGCATCGCGGCTAGTTAGTATTCCCAGTGAATTCAAAACAAAATATGACTCCGCTCTCCGATTAAATTTCTTATCAGGCACGAGTGGGATAAATGAGGAATAGATATCTGATCGATGATTTAGCCAGTCACCTTCCTCATTTGTCACTAGAGCTTGCAATGGCATCTCTTTGCTGGCAAATGATGCGAAGTTTTTAACAATACCTAGCTTTTGTGGTTGATCTAAATAATCCCCAATATCATGGTAGAATATTTTTGCCTTAACCTGCTTCTGCTTAGGATTCTTTACGAGCAATGTAATTGCTATTGGTGAACGTGAGCCTGATCCAAATATTTTCCCACCCTCTCTTCGGCTTAACTCACCACTAGTACGCTGATCTCCACGTAGATTGAAGATATAAATCGATGAAAACTCTTGTTCAATGGTGAGTCTGAATCCATTCATAGATGAATTTTCAAGCCACCCCCCATCTGTAACAAATGATATTATTCCCCCATTTTCATCAAGTCTGTCAGTACTCCAGCGAAATGCTTTTAAATATGGATTGTACAATGCATTTTTATTCGCGGCATTTGTTTTGTGCGCATATGATTCGCTAATACTATTGTCTAATTTTTCATAATTCTGATTCGGTGCATTGTCATTTGCTGATTTCTGCCCCTTTGAGTACGGAGGGTTCCCGAGGATGACTGTTAAAGGTGCTTTTTTTTGTTTGGAAACTCTGGCTGAATTTTGTGGAAACATTTCAGAGAACAGTTCTCTATCGGATTCATTTTCTCCAAGTTGAAAAGTATCTGTCAAGCAGATACCATCAAAAGTTGAATAATTTTGATCTGATGAAAGATCATGATAAGCGTTCTCAATATTAACAGCAGCAATATAGTATGCGAGAAGTACTATTTCGTTTGCATGCAGCTCATGTAGGAACTTGTGCTTTAAAGCGTCCTGAGAAATTAAACCACTTTGCAATATTCTTGTGATGAATGTGCCAGTGCCTGTAAATGGGTCAAGTATATGCACGTTTTCTGACCCAAGATCTCGACCAAACTCTCTCTTCAAAACATCGTTTACAGACTGAATGATAAAATCAACGACTTCCACAGGGGTATACACTATACCCAATTGTTCCACCATTCGCGGAAACGCTGTCTTAAAAAACTTATCATATAGTTCAATTATGATTCTTTGTCTACCCTCAGCATTGTCAATACCTTCAGCACGCTTCTTAACAGAATCAAAAAACCGTTGAAGTGTTTCAGAGTCCTTCTCAAGGGTTCTATCCTCCAAAAGTCTTAGCATGCCCTGCATTGCAATGGAAACGGGATTGTTTTTTACGAATGAATACCCATCGAATAGTGCTTCAAATACAGGCTTTGTGACAATATGCTGCGATAACATTTCGATCGCCTGTGCTTGAGTGATGCTCGGATTAATATTGCTGTGGAGACCTTCAAGAAAGTCATCAAACTCTCGTTGGTGGTCCTGATCTTCCTCAACAAGACTGGTGATTCGTTCGATCTGCCGGGTTGCAATAAGGGCAACATCTTTAGCCCACTTTTCCCAGTAAACCCGATCCCCAACCTTTTGGACCAATTTAGCGAAGACACTGCTTTGTAGTTTCTCAAATTGGATTGCTATTTGCTCACCTAGACCTGAGAATTGTGAGTCTTCAGAATCATAACCAGGTCTTTTCTCTCCAATACCAACGACATTAATTTTTTCTTTTCCCTTTGACTTTTTCATCAGGGAAATTCTGTTTACAGTTGCATTAAAACGGTCATCGTGGGCCCGCAGAGCGTTGAGAACAGTCCAGACCACCTTAAATCGCTCGTTATCATTCAATGCAATTTCTGGTTCAACATCAAATGGAATTACCACAGGTATGATTATGTATCCATAATTCTTACCAGGGGCTCTTCTCATGACTCTACCTACAGACTGAACAACATCAACTTGGGAATTTCGAGCTGACAAAAACATGACAGCATCGAGGGAAGGAACATCCACGCCTTCACTCAAACATCTAACATTATTTAAGACACGACATTCGCCAGTATCAGCCGAGGTTGATTTAAGCCAACCTAATAATTCATCTCGCTCTGGTGCTGCCATTGTACCATCTATATGACGAGCTGAAACTTGAACCATTTCCTTTCGGGTTGCATCAACCATGGTATTCAGGTAAGCATCAGTTGTTCTATTCATTGCTTTGGTGATGCTCTTGGAGTCCTTAATGCGTGGACAGAAAGCTACAGCTCTTTTCATTGGTTCTGGATCACTGCCCTTCAATGAGCCATCGTCACCTATTACCTTTTTGGATAGTGCGTTCACACAACCAATGAGTTTTGTGGCATCATCAGCACTTATCTCACCTGCAGGGGAAGCGATTGCATTTTGCATCTCAGGAGAAATATCTTTGTCACTGAGCGTAAGGATTAAAACCTTATAGTCGGTTAATAGGTCATGTTCGACAGCCTCCCCAAATCCAATTCGGTAGAGTTCTTCACCATAAATAGCGACATCATCCATGGAACAGAGCACAGCATCTGCTTGGGCTGCCTTACTCTTAGCATCATCGCTATATAGCCGTGGCGTTGCCGTCATATAGAGTCTTTTAGATGCCAGAATAAAATCATTCCTATGCACTTTTATCCAGGCTGAAGAATCTTCAGGGGTTAAGGCTACTCCTGTGGTTCGATGAGCTTCATCACAGATGATCAAGTCAAAAGCTATTTCCTCCATTAGCTTTGCTGACAACTTCCGTTGAGCTTCTGCTATGACTTCTATGGATTGATATGTAGAGAAGACAACTGTCAGACCAGGTTCATTATTTGCCCTAGCTTGCGATAACTGTACTCCTATTTTATCTACATCTGTTGAAGCTGGTAATGCAAGATCTAGCACGCTAGTGAGAATAGAGTCTTCGTATTTAGTGGTCTTTCTTGTGATCCTTGGGTCGGAACAAATGCACACAGGTGTGATTGGGTACTCTGCGTCAGAGCTCCATTCTCGAAGTGTTTGACCCAACAATGCGATCGAAGGGACGAGAAACAGAACCAGCCCATTGCTATCAGTTTCATTCTCTGCTATTCTCAGCGAGGTAAAAGTTTTACCTGTGCCGCAAGCCATGATCATTTTCCCACGGTCAGCAGATTGGAATCCATCATGTACAAGTTTTATTGCTTTTTCCTGGTGTTCGAAAAGTGTTTTCTTTGTAGTGCGAGCATCTCCGCCAGTGAGCCCTTTATCAAGCTTATCCCAATCAATTGCAGCTTGTTCAAGTTCGGTTAGGTTTAATCTTGAAACTGGTGGAGATTGGTTTTTAATAGCCTCTACAGCATTTAATCCCCAATGATTTGTGGTTGATATCCAGAGTCGATGCGAAAATTGAACTATCTCGTGTTTCGAATTACTAAATGATTTACTTGAAGTCGCTAAAAATGAGTCAACATCGCCTTTAGCTATTAGGGATTTCTCTTGAAAACATTTGCACTGTACTGCCCAATATTCACCCTCATAGGTTAAACAGACTAGATCTATACCAATATCCTTACCGCCGAAATCACCCTTCTGCGGAAACTCAGACCACATCCACACATACTCGAATTTATTCGAATACATGGGCTCAGTTTGGAGATATGCCTGCATCAGGCGCTCGAAACGTTCGCCCTTATCCCTCTGAGAAATCGATATTTGACGATATTTATCTAGTACGCCTTGAAAACTCATCCACACCTCAACTTTTCACAATCTATCCTAAATCTACGGTACTGAAATTACCCTATCTACTTATATCCAAAATAGGTGGGAACTACAAAATATCTGAAACGTGATCCCCCCGCATTAGTCAGTATTACTTCAGCTCCAGGCAGACCTCCCTGATTCTTTTTTAATTTTCCTCCAGAGTACGTATATCCAGAATTGTTTGGGCCACTATGAATTGATCCTGCCTTAGGAAAGGAAATTAGCACAACGTGGTCATTTTTAATGCGTACACTTAAACCATATTTAGATTTCTCACCAGTCTGTAAGTTGGTATAATAAACGGATGCATACCAAACACCATCGCTGTATTCATTACCCGTAAAGAGACTATATGCTACTACCAATAAGCCTATGAGTACCAAATGCTTTACTTTGAGCTTAGACACTATTGGAGCATCACCAATAGAGCTTATTACTTTTGTGAATTTACTATTCGTGTCGGACACCTGATTCTCCCCCTACTTGTAAATTGAAATACCAATTAATTTAAACGCAGAGAGTTGTATCCAAACCGATTACTCTATCATCCGGCATTCACATAACCCATTTCTCAAACTCCGAGGTGGCTACTGAATTTGCATACATTTTAGTGGTTCGCATTGGCTCATGGCCTAGACTTGTCGCAATACCTCTTTTTTCTATCCCACTATATCGATTGAATGAGACAATGAGCAATAGGTGTCCATATTTGGCGAAAAACCGCTCGCTAGCTAAGTATTTCTTCAGTCAGATGGAAAAGTGATACTAGGATACCAAGTGCTTCTCTGCAACCCAATGGATTCTCGAACATACAAAGAATATTAGATAATTTGTTGAAAGTAGGACGAATTAATTATTCAATTTTTCCATGGCCGGGTGATACTTCTCCTCTCAGGACTGATAATGGTCCTTTGTTCATAATTTCATCATGCCTTTTATACGAGGAAAACTTCTACCACGGTTCTTAGAACACCTAGGATTACCGAAGTTTTGGCTAAATTTGCCCAAGTGAGTGACCCTTCATACTTATTTGCTGCATTCCAAATCGATATCCAAGCTGTCACTGACCACAGGATTGCACTCCCTAACCATATCCAAGCTGTGACAGGAGTATTCTCAAACGATATCATCCCACCTGTTGTATTTAGAATTAGTCCTAAACAGACTCCAATGAACCAAAATGTGAATGCCAAACCTTTATCACCATCTAAAAGTGACTTGAAAGGCAGTTTATCGGTTTGGCCATCTACAATATCTTCATCTACAATATCTTCCTCCCCTTTAGTCGGTAAATTTGGCTGGGCTAAATCGATGGAAGGTGCTGAATTATTCGTTTCGGCGATATTTACCACTAAACCAACTTTATCATCGGTAGCTAAAAGAGTTCTCAGGTCCCGAACCAATATTGATAAGGTTTTCTGGCTGCTATCTTCTGATTCTCCCCATTCATTTCGAAGAACTATATATTCTTCTCCAGTGTCGTCAAGATAGGTTCCCATCACAGTGTAAGAATGACCTGCATTCAATGCGTTATCTGATTCTTCGCCCATGGCATTATTCCCATTATCCATCCTCATCCCCTCATATCCCAATTATTTGATAATTATATGGAAAGTAACTGCAAGGATAATTATTTCAATAGCTATCTTGGTAAGGCTCTCTCAATCAATTAGCCATTTCGATAATTCGTCACGACTTACCCAATTTGCATATATCTCTGTTGTTCTGATAGAGTGATGACCTAGGAACGTCTGCAATATCTCTTTGGGCATCCCCTATAGATCTATTGCAAACAGAAAGGAATACTGAGTACCCCTATTTGGTAAAATACCAGTAGCTAGCTAAGGTTTTTTTCAGTCCAATGCAAAAGTGATACTAGGATACCACCCACTTCTCTAATTCTGAATTGTTCACCCAATTAGCATAGATTTCAGTAGTCCTTATTGACCGATGTCCGAGGAATGTTTGCAGTATTTCTTTCGGCATGCCCTTATTGAGCATTGCGTGTGCGTAGGTATGTCTGAATGTATGTAGGTTGATGTTGTTCTTACGGACAAATGCTGGCTCGAAGAGACCCTGGACTGTACGCCTGGAATTTATACGTTGCTGAATAGATTGAAGTTCAGGAAATATGAATCCTCCTGACTCAACTCTTTTTGAAATCTGATCAATAACGGATTGAGAGATCGGAATGTTATGCATCCAATCCCCTGTCTTTCGTTGGCGTATTGAAAGACTATTTCCAGTAATATTGTCACCTCTTAAAACAAATGCATCAGTAGGACGGAGACCAGTATGTAATAAGACGTAATAGAAATCATAGAATATGTCAGCTTTTTGAAAAATGCTTATCAATTCAGAATCAGAGAATGAGTAGCGAGCTTGCCCCCCCTCTTTATCTTGTAAACGTGCGATAATTGCCCAAGGATTTCTTGTGATCCAACCATTATCGAGGCAAAACTTAAAGAATCGTTTTTGAAATCCAATATCACGATTTACAGTAGATAGGGCTGGATGCTTATATCCCCTATTTTTTCCATAATCATAAGTATTGGTAATGCGCTCTTTTGTTCTACCAGCTAAAAAAGTTCTGGCATGTTCTTGAGTAATTTCAGAAAGCTCATTGGCTCGCTGGCTTGAGCAGAACTGATAAAATTTATTAAGCCTCGATGCTATGTATTTTACTTGAGCTTCTGAACTTCCTGTCAGTTCTACGTATGCCAAGAATTTAATGATAGCTTGATCATAAGGTACTGATGTGGTATCCTCATCTTGATGTCCGTATCTCAATTCATACTCAAGTTCTTGAAGCGCAAGTATTGCGGTTTTTCTGCTGAGAGCTAGAAATCTACGGTATCGTCTTCCATTAATAACAAAGTCGCCATAGTAATGGGTAATACCTGTTTTAGTCTTAAACTTGAAAATAACTGCCATGATCTGCTCCTTGTAAGTCGGAGATATGTCAGTTGGAGATAAATGTGAGTGGCGTTTATGAAAAGAAATACACCATCGAAGGTGCCCGTCAGAAGCTCAAAGAACTCCAGGAAGGTGGCCTTGCATTAAACATATCCAGTCTGGAAGATCCGATTCCTGCGATGGCGGTACCTGCTCCTGCACCGGCTGAAGTGATCGAAAATATCGTAGAGACAGTTCGTTCTGCTCCCAGCTCTGATTCTAAGCAATACCGCAAGTTCCTTACCACCCTCAAGGCAGATCTTCAAGAACTGCTTAAGCTTATCGAATCTTAATTTTACCTCAAAATACGAAACCTTGCTTGATTCAGCTTATATAATGGCTTTAATTAGGCCGCTTTCCGTCGTCGTCCTTCGATAAGCTCAGGACCATGACGCGATTAGCAACTCGGAACGTGGCGCAGCCCGGTTAGCGCGCTTGACTGGGGGTCAAGAGGTCGGGAGTTCAAATCTCCCCGTTCCGACAGAGAGAACCACCGCAGTTTATGGTGGTTTTTTCATTTATAGAAGAATTTGTTTGCGCGTCCCGACAAGTATGTCGGGAAGGTCGGATCCCCACCTGTCAAGGCGTAGTCCAACTTGCCGCAGTGGAGCTATATACGGAATCGGAAGGACGATGTCTGATTCCGACAATAGAAGGTCACCGAATTGGTAACCTTTTTTAAACCTTCGAGTAAACTTTGTTATTCAGAAATTTATGCCTTCCTCATCCCTGAAGGATAAAAACTGAATTCGTATGCAATTCTTTCAGCTTTTTATAGCCGAGATTTAAAATATTCTCTTCGAACCAGCCACTGCTGAGCAGCGTGCTGGTCGGCCATACTTCAAGAATAATGATAGGGTGACATCTCTGAATGGTTCTAAGAGCCCCGATAAGGGCCTCCTGTTCATATCCCTCCACATCAAGCTGAATGATGGAAACATCTCGCACCGACCCGATCACATCATCAATGGCGATGATATCTACAGCTGAAGTTGTGACCTGATCTGAGGGTGCTTCCCGGACAATTCTGCTGGCACCCCCAAGCGGATGTCCAGCTTCATCTGCGGTGAGCACCAGGAGATTGTCAGATTGAGCACCCAATCCCGCATTCCTTAGCTCAACGTTAGTAAGCTTATTGATATTCACAGTCATTCTAGCGCAATGGTAATTCTCCATATTTGGCTCAAAGGCAAAGATCTTTGATTTTGAACCCAGTCCTTTTGATAGCGCTGGCAAAAAATCGCCAAAATAGGTTCCTGCATGGACGATGTCGCCATTCCCACAGCTTTTCATCATAAAGGAAATGGTATCAGGTTCATACACCTCGTTTTTAAGCACCATTTGGGCTGCAGGGCGATCATTGGATGAACGGGGTACACAGTAGCTCCCATACCTATTGAAAGACGCTATGGCATTGATTTTGTCAATTTCCAGTTCCTGCTCCGCTGATAGGTCCACAGCGGGTGAATTATTTGATAATTTCCAATATATTTTTTCAAGCCTGGGTGTGATTCGTTTTGAAATGATGCGCTTGATCGTTTTTAACATTTGAAATATCCCCTTTCAGTAGAAGGCATAGTAAGATATGAATTCATTTTTTCGCTGGAAGTGTCAAATCCGCCTAACTGGAGCCTAATAATCAATACCAGGACCTGATAAAAAGCTTAATTGATAATTGATTTCTTGACACCTTCTACAAGAATAAACTTATGATTCGTATGCATTAATTTTACATAAGCCCCATTGTCCCCTTGAATCTCACTCGTTTCCGATACCCTTACCTCAAAATCCACTGATTCACCTTGCTTTAATTTGTCTAATTGGAATTGGGCTGAGCGACTGCTGGGAATGGTATGATAGAATATTATTGTGCCTTTGGGCATTATTTTGGATGACCAGAAATAATTACCACTCCCCTTATAGCGAACCTTAACAATGTCCGGATCATTATAGTCCTTTGTGGTGAACACCAGGTTATAGGTAATAATGGGTATACTCGCATCATAGTGCCTATCTATTCGTCTTACATAGCCGCTGACGGTCTCTCGCTCACCCCAGATTGTATGAAACTTATGACCTTCGTAGCTAAGGGTATCACCAAATTTCATACCTTCAATAATTGATTGTGTTGCGGGCTTCCAAGTGAAATAAACGTATCCACAGGCTACAACTACAATAAAGACGATCATTTTTTTCATTCGTCAGAACTCCCACTAATTCTGTATATATGCTACACTATTCTGCACCAGACTGCAAATATAGTTACAATTTTCCTAAGGTTTTTTAAGGCCTAAATACAGTGCTTCCTCTATATACATATAAGAGGACCTCATAATACCGGATTGCCAAGAGTTAATGGCTCACCCCTCGCACTGCCATTTTAACGGGGCGAATCCAGGTGGTTTGCCATATTTATTAATAATTAACATTATGCACCGATATACTGGCCTTTATTCCGTATATATAGACTAATCCTAAAATACTGAGGATGATCTTCTGATCTTTACTCTCTTCCGCAGGTAAGATATCATACACATTTAGAAAACTCCCGTCCTTTCACAGAGGCGACGCTGAGAGGGATTGTGAATTATAGGACAAAAATTATAATTATTGTATAAGCTTATATAAATAAAGCATATACAAGATCAGTATTCGGCTTATGCCAGCAATATTTGTCACAATTATGATAAGGGCACTTGAATTGAATTGCATGGTTCAGCGCTAAATGACATATATTTGTGACACTCTTCTGCATAACAGTGTAATATTTTCATGCTTTTCGTGATATTGCATATTTATGTTACAACTCTATCTTATTGATATTACTATATATATCCCCTGTTTCTCGTTGTGGCACAGCTTTTGGATTATATATAGGCAATGAAACGAGAAAAAACCATTAGC
>Ga0208647_1000281_pt1 | contig 17428 bp, 44 predicted proteins | sample AntAceMetag02UKA_FD_184765 | JGI IMG/M metagenome (GOLD analysis project Ga0208647, IMG submission 184765) | Saline lake microbial communities from Ace Lake, Antarctica - Antarctic Ace Lake Metagenome 02UKA (SPAdes) (version 2) | ecosystem: Environmental > Aquatic > Non-marine Saline and... | reverse complement strand
AAAGATAATTTAATTCTTCTGGGAAATTATTTTAACTAATGGTGCAACTAATTCATGAGATGCTCTTATACTCCACTCTGTATTAAGAGTATCAAAAGTCTGTTCTAAGAAAATTTGTTGTTTTTCGTTGATAGTTTGAGTCATCACATAAACCTGTAAAAAATACTCAAATGCTTTGGTCTTTTGTTCCAACACATAATCTGTTGAGGACATGATTTTTCTGAATTTGTGAAGCTGGGTAAGATAGAAGTTTAAGTCCATCTTTTTGGGAAACTTATCAAATTCTAATTCAATCATTTTTTTATTCTCCTTCATTAAATTATCAATACAGTGTAGTAAAGATAATTTAATTCTTCTGGGAAACTATTTTATAGACAAGGGCAATCTCTCCCTTACATTTATTATCATCTATTGCCCAATCAGACCAACTACCATCTTCGATCGTTTTACGTGTGCCCTGTATCAATCTTTTGCCAGCTTGAATTTCTGTTCCAAACAAGTAATACTTACCGGACTTTTGAAAATATGATTTTCTACGATAGAACATTGTTGAGCCATCAGTCATTATATCAATTTCATCTTGTTTATCATCTCTAGGTTGGTTTATAATTATCTGCTTTTCGCCTTCTGTTAAAGGTCGATTGCCTGAATTGTAAATCTTAATAGTTTCTCCATCATATTCCAACAAACTTGCTGCAGGAAAATCTACATAAGAGCCTTTGTTAACATTTTTATTTGGGTTTAAACATATTCCCACCGTACTCTTTTTAACTACAAAACGAGGTATATTAATATTTCTTATACCTGCATCTGTTCTACCATGCCAACTTCTAAGAATAAGGCAAGTTCCTTTAACTATATCTCTTTTCAATTGTGCTAATGTTTTCATTTTATTCTCCTTTTAAATTATCAATACAGTGTAGTAAAGATAATTTAATTGTTCTGGGAAACTAATTCTACTACCTATATTTATCTAAAACTTCAGCAGGTGTTTGTTCAATAACTTCATTTTCTTCCCACTTTTTTGCTTCTCTTATATTAGCCCCTTGAGAATAAATACCCAACTGAGATATGTGAGAATCTAACATTTCATTGGCAATATTCTCTCCATCACCTTTTTTACAAACTACTGTAAGTGTAACAACTTCCATATCCATTTTATATCTCCATCAAATTACCGCTATTTACAAACACATTTTTTGTTCTTATGCCCGCAACCATTGCATTTTTTATTGAGATTGCCAGATTTTATCAACTGTATTGGGGTTTTTTTACGTTTGGGTTTTTGCAATATAGTATGACCCGCAAGAGATTCCATTATGCCTAAATATTGTTTAGCGTTCATTTTAAATCTCCTAATTAAGTTATCAATACAATGATATAAAGATATTTTTATTGTTCTGGGAAAGAAAAACAGGCAGTTTTTTAAGGAAACTGCCAAAACCTATCATCAAATAATAAGTTAAGTAAGTAAGATTCCAACTTACTTGATACTAGGCCAGCAACCTTGCGACAAATCCGCTTCAATGGTGTAATAACCATCAATAGTATTCATTTAAGAATACTGCTAACCACTATAGCAATAAGAGTTACGGATATATATCTAATTGCCTTTGTATCTCAGACAAGCTTTTCGCACAAGCTGTTACCTAACTCATCTTCTTCTTTATTTACTTTTTTATTTCTCTGGGAATTATCTAATAATAGCTATTAATACCGCAGCTATACAAACATATTTAATAGCTAAGACACTATTTTCACTTAATGCTAATATTATATCCATCTTAAATCTTTTGCTACTGAAACATTAAAAGTATCTTCAAACCAATGCCATATCTCTATTCTATCTGTTCCTACTTCAAAGCCTTCAAACTTCTGTTCTATTTCATCATCATCATTAACAGGTATATCGCCAAATTGTTCCCACTTTTCTTTAGCAATATCAATACTTTTTTTATCCATAATATTTACCATTCATTATCACAGCATTGGCAATCTTCGTATGCTTCACCACACCATTCACAAACATCTACTTCACAACTCATACTATCATCATCACAACAATTATCCATTTTATCCTCCATTTACAGGATTGAATTTACAATCTTTATATTCTACTAAACATTTTTCTTTATCTTCACATACTTCACAAGTTATAATACAATGTTCTGCCATTGCCTTAATATATGCTAATCTCTTTTCAGTGTCTGGGATTTTTATTTCGAGTTCTCTTCTCATTAAATTAAGTTCTCTATCTTCTTGAGTAAGGTGTTTTTGTCTTATCTTGTCCAAGAATCCACCTGTTGCTTTTCTTCTTCGAGATTTTATAAGTTTCTTTGCCATAACAGTGTAAGGATAATTTAATTCCTCTGGGATTTTACTATTCTTTTTCTTTAAGCAATTTAGTCAACACTTGCTTTTCTCTTTGTGTTGCTTCAACGTCAAACAATAAATATTCTTCTTTTAACTTTAAATCAATTATAATATCTAAAAGTATATCCATCTGTTTTAATTGATTATCTATTGAACCCTTTATTTTAGATATAGTTTCTTGTTGGTAATCAATAGTATCTTGTTGAGCTTTTATAAGCTTATTAGCTTCTTTTAATGGTTCTTTTTCCATAATATAATCCTCTATGAGTTATACTATCAAACTTAACTTTTGCTTTCTCTGGGAAATTATAATTTATTCTTCTTCTATATTATCGGGTTGATAAATTATTTTCCAATGACACCCACAATCAGGACAATAAGCAGATAAATGTATTTCTGTATATTGATGTTTTATTTGTGGTTCAAGACTTATAGCGGCTATTCTTTTATGACAATTAGGACATTCGTTGACTGCTACGTTCATCATTCTTTTATTCTCCTTTTAAATTATTCCCTATAATAATATAATAATCTTTCACTTTCTTCTAATAAAATATTAAATTATTTTTCTTTCCATCTTCTCTTAAATCAACACATTCTGCTGAATGAAAAGAATATCCATCTTTTGTAATGGTTGTACCGCAAAACTCACATTTCTTTTCTTCTATTTCATTGGTTCCTATTTCATAAACAACCCCTGTTGTAACTTTACTGGGAACAGATTGAATTATCTTTGTAATTCTTGCATATTTGAACCATTGGGGATTAGCTGTTCTACAGGCTACAAGAAACTGTTTCCCTACGACGTTTTGCCGCTGTTCTACAATATGATTTTTGCCTGTTAGTCTATATCTGTTTTCCATCTTATTTCTCCATTATTCCATTTTGTCTATGTTGTTTTGCATATTATTGGCAAAAACTATTAGGTCTCTATCAGGCATAATCAAAGCATAAGGTCCTATTTTTACTGAAAGCACTTTTCTCCAATTTTCAATTTGTTCTGGAGTCAATTCAGTAATTTTATTTTCTTTCTTCTTTGTAAATTGTTTTACTTGTCGTGTCCCATGTTGATTATTTTTATGTTGTTCTATTTGCTTTGCTCTTTTAACTAATTTCAATATATTATAATGTTCCTTATTATCAGAATCTAATACAATATATTCTTTTTTTAATTTCAAGCAGTTTAAAACTGTTTGAGCAATTACTTTACCCATTGCCTTTTGTTTAGTATTGCCGATATTTAATTGATTAGCAACTGCATTATAATCTCTGATAGATACTTTATGTTCCATTTTTATTCTCCAAATTAAATTATCAATACAGTGTAGTAATAATTTTTTTATTTCTCTGGGAAAGTTGTAGGGCAGTCCTATAATAGAACTGCCCCACAGCGACCTCGCTACTGACAATTTTAAGGTAATTGCCAACCTGGACCCCACCAGTTAGTTTTAGGAAACTAACAAACCATAATACTAACTATACTTTACTTTAATTTCTCTTTTAACAAACCCTCAAGCATTGAATTTAGATACAAAGCATTACTAAAAGTTATATCTTTCCTAAAATCTTCAGGTAATAATTTATTAAGTTGTTGATAGGCATATTTTACAGCTATTTGTTGTTTATTATACATAGCAAGAGATTCACCTAACTGATAAGCTTCTCTAATAGACTCTATGTTCTCATTGATTATAGGAATAACTACATCTAATAATTTTTTTATATCATTCATAATTATTTCCCTATTTTTTAATTTCTCTGGGAATTATCAATAACTTTTTCTGCATATAAAACAGCTTTTCCCTCATTAAAATCATCATTGAGACCGCATATTGCCCAATGACTGTTGTAAAGGCAATAAATATCTCCATTATTTAATTTCTTTAAGTTTCTAACCCTCAGATACTGTTTAATCTCATCAACTAAATGACCGTCAGATGACATCCTTTTTTTAATAAAATCAAAGCCAGCGACCTTCAGGGCTTTCTGTAGGTGATATAAGAACCTTGACTCACCCTTATTTCCCTTAGTTCCATAAAACATCGGGTCTTTTTCTTCTTTTATAACTGTTAATGAATGATTTCCCCATACTAATTTCATTTTATTTCTCCTTTTAATTATCAATACAGTGTAATAAAGATAATTTTAGTTTCTCTGGGAACGATAATCTTTACTATTCTTATAATGTTTCCAATATTTTTCATCAAGTTTTATATTATATTTAATAATTTTTCGATATAACGTTCTTTCTCCTATTCCTAATAATTTTATTGCCATTCCACGGTTCCCATCGCAAGCCATAAGAGCATTTTTTATTGCTATTTTTTCTATTTCTTCAAGATTATAAGTTTGAAATTTTTGTATCATATCTCTTATAGACATAAGAAAATTATTAGTTGTTAAGATGTCATCAATTTCTTTTGAACATTCTAGGGCTTCTTTTTCAAACTGTCTAACTTGTATTAATTTCTTACTTCTTTGATGTTGTAATAATGATAATTTTTGAAGAACTTTGTTATCCATTTTTACTTTCTCCATTTTTTAATTTGTTCAGAGATTATATTTATAAGTCCCATCGTGAACAATAATGTTAAGCACTGTATAGTTCCCATTTTATTCTCCTTTTAATTATCAATACAGTGTAATAAAGATAATTTTATTGTTCTGGGAAATTAATCTGAATAAATAACAAAATATTCATCAGCAGGATCATTTTCTGTTGGTCCCGTTTCTAAATATCTGTCATTATGTCTATCTTCAGGTTCATCAGGACGTTCAATAGTTACTATCAAATCTCCGTCAATACCCTCTAACTGCTCTCTTAATTCCTTTACTGTCATTTTCTTATCCCTTAAACCTTAGTTCTATTACTTTTCCCTTTATCTCTTTAACTATATCCATTGCTCTGGGACTTTTATTATCTTCTAATTTAGTTGCAATTTCTTCAAGAAAATCAATTGCTTGTTCTCCTACATAACCATAATGTCTTTGTCTACGTTCTGTTCTATATTTCTCAGTTGCTTTGGTGTGGTTTTTTTGAACCCTTTTTCCGGTTTCTTCTGGACTATGTTGTTTGCAGTAACATTTTCCATCTGCATCAGTTATAATAGCATTTCTTTGACACTGACGATACCTATAAACACCATTGCCAAATACCATTTTTTCGCATTGTTTTTTCTTTTCCATATTCATTTCTCCATTTTTTTATTTCTCTGGGAAAATGGAAAAGCCTGCTGCTTGATTAAGGCATGAGCAGCAGGCTTTTCTCGGAGAAATAAACAAATTAACTAAACTCTGTTCCTCTAAAGCTATTATCTTCTTCATCTAACCATACATAACTAATACAATCGTGTTCTCTACTCTTGCAATACTTAGTATGATTATTAGGCTGGTCTTTTCTATTCTCAATAAGTTTTTCTAACTCTTCAAGAGATATTTTTTGACCATATTCATCATAAATATTATCTTCTTTATTTAGAACTTCTTTCCAATCTTTCCAACTTTTGATAGGTTTATCAAATCCATTATCTTCATAATGATTTTTATCATATCCTTTAAAGCTGAAAGTCCAACCATGAGACGACTTACCGATATGAATTTCATCATATCTATTGCAACAAGTGCACTCATTTTTTCTTAAGTAAAAATTACAACCCATTTTACTACCCCTTATTCTTAAATTTTCTTAATTTTTTCATATCAACATTATTTGTATTTCCACAACTATCACATAGACACCAAGTCCAATAAGTTGGGACAATCATATCTGGTATCCATTTCCCACAACAGCCACAATTTCCACCAATTTGCAACTCTTCTATATCATAAAGATCAAATTTTCTTTTTATCCAACTTCTTATTCTTTTTCTAATAGTTTTCATTTTATTTCTCTTCTATGTAGTCTGATTTTCTATTTATTTGTTTCTCATATCTTATTAAGTGATTAAATGTTTCTCTGGGAAGATTATCTCTCCAACTATCTTTATGTTTTTTATATAGTTTTTTCATATTTCCTATACCCCAGTTATAACAAGCTAATCTCATTAAATCGGAGTCAGGAAGTTTATAATACTTTATCATTTGTGGTATTCTGGTATTTACATAATACTTACCTACTACCATACTTTTAAAAGAATCTTCGCAATCTGTTTCATAGTTCCAATCTTTTCCAAGACGTTTAACGCATTCGTCCCAAGTAGGTTTCATTATTTGTGCTAAACCTCTGGCTCCTTTTTCGCTTTTATCTTTAGGATTACCAGATGATTCTATTTGAATCATTGCATCTATATCTACAATATAATAAGATAAAGCAATGGAAAGTTTTTTATCAAGTTCTTTAATGTGAACAATTGATTCTTTATTTTTATGTTTAAGTTCTTGTCCTTTTTTCATTCCGCAAAAAAGGGATATACTTGCTAAAATTAAAGCTATTACAAAGCAACCTTTACAACTCATTTTTATTTCTCCATCATTAAATTAACATTACAGTATAGTAATAATTATTTTATTTCTCTGGGAACTACCAAATTATTTGTTCCGATATTTCTTTCATCGAATTGGAAATGAAGTATTGTTTGTTCGTCAATATCATCTTTTCGATATATCATAACTTCATTATCATCACGATTTTGCATAAAACCTTCTTCAAGATTTACCAATTCAGATTCTAATGAGGCTACACAAGATTCCTTATCTTCAAAGATTCTAATATCATCGCATTCAACATTTTCATAATTAGTTATTTGCAATACCCAAACTTTCATTTTATTTCTCCAAATAAATTAACATTACAACAGTATAACTTATTTTTTATTCCTCTGGGAAACTATTCCTCTTCTTCAAATACTCCTGTTTCAATATTATAATGAACTTTTGGATTAAATATAATATTATATATTTTTTCTAATCCTTCACCGCTCATACTTGGTATCTGTGTGACTATATTATCTTCTACTTCAAATCTATCCATTTTTTTTCTCCATCAATAATTTTTTATCGCGATAAGTAATATAACAATAACAGAGCAATATTTACAAAAATCATAATTATATTGCCAGCCAGCAAAACTTTATCTTTGAGGTCATATCTGTTTTCCCTTATGATAAGTACTATACTTATAACAAAAAACAATATAGCCAATAAATGAAGCACAAGAAGTATTAACATTTTTATTTCTCCATCATTAAATTAACATTACAACAGTATAACTTAATTTTTATTCCTCTGGGAAATTATAAAAGTATTGCACCCTCATATTCCCAATCATATCTTAATCTACCATCAGGAAAATATATCAACTGTCTAACTTCATCTTCATTTTTACTTCTTGTTAAACAATTAGTTAAACAAACATTCTGACCTTGATAATCATAGATTGTGGCTCCATGAACAAGATTTAATAATGGAGTTATGGAGGCTGCAACTTTAAAAGTAGCATTTATATCTTGCAAACTACTATCTTTTAACTTATGATTTTCTGTCCATTCTCTTACAGATTTCTGCTTAACAGTTTCATCTATTTGTGGTAAAGATGTAGTTACAGGTCTAAAGGTTACTTGTACCTGCTCTTGTAATGTTTTAGCCCATTGAACAAAATCAAAGATTGAAATAACTCCATCAATATAACCATCAAGCATAACGCAACTTAGACGAATAGAGAAACCTAACTTTTGAAGTTTAGTAACTACTGGACTTAAATGATAGTATTTCTTTCCATAAATCTCTTGATTTTTATCTCTATTATAATGGACACAAGAGATAGAAATTGTAGTTAATCCCTGATATTTCCATGTTTCTAATATTTCTTGATCTATTTTGCCAGAATATAATTCTATTCCATTGGTTTGCAGTTCAATAAAAGGAAAATCATACTTAGCTAACTTATCCAGATAATGAGTTATTTCCTCTGGATTCAGTGTCGGTTCTCCTTTGCTTGTTATTATTACTGTACTAACTCCGCTATTCTTTGCAAACTTACAAGCAGTATCAAAGTTCTTCATATCAACAACTTGAGTTTCCCCTACATTGTTGAAAGGGGTCATCTTTGCAACACAAAAAGGACAACCAGCATTACAAGAGGTATTACTTGTCAATAGGCTTAATGTTTGTATCTTCATTTTTTATTTCTCCATCAAATTATTATCAATATAACAAGATAATAATATTTTTATTTCTCTGGGAAATTATTAATACTATTAAGTTATAATATCACTTAAAACTTCGTTACCGTGTTGAGTCATATTATCTTGGAATGATTGTCTCCAAAAATTAAGAGAATGTTGACATTCTTCTTCGGTCCAATTAGGCTTGAGTATTTTAACATCTTGCCAAGAAAATTGAATACAAATACCATCAGTTCTCTCTCTTTCCATGATAACAATATCATCAAAGTTCTCACATTTGGTAGTACCATCTTCATACTCTACATGGATATGTTCTGCCAAATCTCTTGACATAGGAGTATTGGTATAATAGGCATAAAATATTATTGTGCCTACTTTTCCTGTCTCTAAACTTTTAACTTTTACACCTTTTTTAAGTTCCATTTTTTTCTCCATCAAATCATTGTTGCTATATAAATCAATATAGCTAATATAATTATTTGTTTATCCATCGAAATCTACCTTATCTCTACATTTATTTTTATTCTTCTTTTTCTTTTTGTCTGGGATAACTTTAGACGGAGGAGGCATAGTTTTTCTTACCCTAAGAACAGAATGTTTTTTCTTTTTCTTTGCCATAGTGCAACTCCTAATCGTTATCTTCTAAACAAGTTTCACAAGCATTACATGACCAACAGCCAGCACAACCACAATCAATGCCACCACAATCACAGCAATTATAATAATCAGAGCAAGTGTTACCACCATTGCCCTCATAGTCAAGTATCTCACAATTATTAGCTATTTGTTTTTTCTTTGCCATAATACTACTAACAACTAATTTTTATTTCTCTGGGAAAATAAAATTGAATAGGCAGGATTTTTACCTGCTGTGGTTAAGGGTTACGTTTTATACCACTCCCCGTTTAGTAGCTTCATTGTCTACCGCGACCTACCTAAGTGGTCGTAACTCCAAATAGGAATCTCACATATGGGTAGCGTTTCTCACACGCCGCTATTCAACTTTACTATTTTAATAACTATTTCTTTTATTCTCTCCCCTTTCAGGGTTGTAGGCGTAAATAGATTTCGGTATATTACCGTGACGCACTCGTTGTTCAATATTAAATAACTAATTTAATATCTACAATAAAAGCTGGGGCTGGCAAGATTCGAACTTACGACCTTCTGCCGACTCATAAACTTATCTCTTTTAAAAGTCATTACAACTTAGTTCAGGACTGTCATATTCCTAAACCGATAAGTATGCCTCTTTCCTTTTCTAGAATTAGGAAAAAGAAATGTCAGCAGACGCTCTAACCACTGAGCTACAACCCTATAAATTATTCAATTTTCAATTAACATCTATATAACTTAATTTTTATTCCTCTGGGAACTTTGTTCTATTAAAAACTTCTTAAAATCCGTATCTTTATCTAAAGTTGTTATAAACTCACAAGTTAGGATTAGCTGCTCTGTCTTATCCAGTTTCTGCTCATTCGCATGTTCTTGAATCGCAGAAATAGCCAATTCATTACTCATTTTTCACCACTCCAAAATAAACAATCGATACTGTATACATAAGACGAAAAGCCGCCTAACCATAAGCGGCTTTATAATTGACCAGTATCTAAGATTTTCGTCTATTATATACTATATTTCTTTCACTTTCTCCTTTTATTTAATATTTTAAAACAGTACAAATTATATTATCTATTGTACTTCTCATATTGCAATTCTCTTTCTCTTTTAACTACTTCTGGTATTATTTTTGCAAATTCTTTTGCATCTTTTATGGTATTAAAAATTTTGCTATAAGTATCATTTTCATACCATCTGGTAAACCTATCCCTTTTGGGGTATAGATTAAATAATCCCATTATACTACCATCATTAAATACAGCTTGTATCTGTATTGAAGTATCATCAGGATAAGATTTATTTTGTTTTGATATAATCTTCATATCAGTGTACCAATAATTTTTTTTCTCTGGGAGAAAAAGATTTCCGAGTTCCCCAAAACCTGTGATTTCCTGTATCGCAGCAAACGTGGTGGTGTAAATCTCGTAACCCTCAAACCCGCAGCTATCACAAACAAACGGGAAATGTAAATTGTCCTCTAATTCATGCGATGGGTATTTTTCGTGAGGTTGGTATGTAATAAAATCTTCACCATTTTTACCGCATTTCGGACACGTTCCTTCTTTAATTTTCATTTTTATTCCTTTAATTAAATTATCAATACAGTGTAGTAATTTAATTTTTATTTCTCTGTGAAATTAAATTACTTGCAAAATTAAGGAGCAATGCCAGTATCCCATTTATAAGTTTCAGGACCGTCTTCTCCACTCTCATATTCTTTTACCCACTTATCATAATCATCAGCAACCTCTCTGACAATCATATCTATCAACCATTGCTTATGATGCCCACCATCAAAACCACCCCACTTTTTTATAAGGTCGAGTATTTTTTGTTTAACATCTTCTTTTCTTTCTGTTTTGGGAAGACAATTATCACAAACTGCACAATTGCCTTTTCTAACTAATTTCATAATTTCTTCATTATCCCAAAATTCTTCGTTCTCTATCCAATGTAATCTTATTGATAAATCTATTTCACCGCATATATCACAACAATTAAGATCATAATCTGATAAATGATCTAATTCTTCATCTGTCAAATCTTTTGCATTAAGATATATAAGTTCTTTTCTTGTTCTCATTTTATTTCCTTTTTTACTTTGTATAATATTTCTCACATTCTTTTTTCAAAGCAGGGATATGTTCACTAATCTCATACAATAATTTGTTTCTTGAATCTTCTTGAGCTAATTTATATTGTACTTTCATATAATCAAGCCTATCTTCTATCTCTTTTTTCATCTTATAAGGAAAGATAGCAATCAAAGAATTAGCAGACCTTGAAAAACCTTGTGCAAATTCAATACCTCCATCATCATGTACCTTCAATACATCATGTACTACCATATAAGGAAATTGGTCATAAGTAAATACTGCACATTGTTTAATTTTATTCTTTGCCATTATATTACTCCAATTGAATTATCAATACAGTGTAGTAATAATTTTTTTATTTCTCTGGGAACTTAGATCATTCCCAATTCAAGAGTAGGACTTGTCATTAAAGCCTCTATCTCACACATATATTTTTCTATATCCTCTTTGTCCCAACCATAATTTGTAATAGTTAGTCTAATCAAAGCAAGTCTTTCCTCAATAGTTTTTAATGCTAATACTGCATAAGTTAAATATGTACTAGTCTGAAAAGGAAATTCAACATGACCAAAGTGACCACAAGTTTTACATTTTTTTACATTAAAACAAAGATTCGTACTCATTTTTATTTCTCCAAAAAATAAGGGGCATAGTTTCCTATACCCCCCAACTTCTCATCTATTTTCCCTGTCGATTAGCTAAAACTAAATCAGCGGCTCTATTAACTTTAGCCTGCTCCTGTTTGTCAACAGCGTCTTGACTTGTTCTAGCACCCCATGCCGAGACAGTTTCAATATCCTTGCAAAGACCATTTATGGAACTGCAACCTGCCATAAGCATAGCAAACAAAACAACTATAACCATCAATATTTTAGCCTTCATAATTTTACTCCTGAAAATAAGGCTATTATTTTGTTGACAACACAATGTCATCAACTTTCAGTTATATAATAAATATTTTATTTCTCTGGGAACTATTTAACCAAATCCAACATTGACTTGTGAACTTTATATTGTCCATTCTCTCCGAAATTAACTCCAAGAGTTTTAGAATTAACTTTTGTAATCTTTCCCTCAGTGTCCCAAGGTCTTGTATTCTGATGCTTTTGTTTCATCTTAACTGTTTGACCAACAGTCCAATTAACAAGATTGGCTTTTATATCCCTTATTAACTTAAGTTGGACAATTGCAATTCTGTTAATTTCTCTAAGTTCCTCAACATCTCTTATTTTTCCAATTTTTTCAACTACTTCTTCAAATAACGATTCCATTTTACTCTCCAAATTAAATTATCAATATACTAACATAACTTATTTTTTATTTCTCTGGGAAATTAATTCATTTTATGAAGAAAACAAAAAAGGGCTATTATCGATATTGATGCAAAAATAATTTTAATAGCTTCTAAACCATTATCACTTAATGCTAATATTTCCATTTTAACATATCTCCAAGTACATTTTTAACTGTTTCTGTTAATGCTTTTTTAGAGACTTTAACACTCGTACTGGAACCATCTTTACATTCAATACTTACATGAACATCATCAGGCAAGTCGTCAAAAGATTCAAAAACAAGTTCATAAAACTCATTAACTTTAATAACTTCTTTAAACTTTCTAGCCATTATTTTTGTCTCCAAATTAAATTATCGATACAGTGTAGTAACTTAATTTTTATTCCTCTGGGAAAGAGGAGGAGAAATTAATCTCCTCCCCAAAATACAGTTTAATTCGTAAATGTCTTACTAAACATCTGAGACAATCTAATCGACCTCTGGCTGGCAGTAAATGGGTTTCTCTCCGTATACTGCTTATGATTTTCAGTAAATACATTAAAAAGACTCCAAGCATTTCTTGGATAAAAATCCTTATGCCAATTATCTTGTCCGTCACAATCCAAATTTCCCGAATCGTCCCAAATATTGGCAACCTTTACAACATCCTTATTCGGTATTACATCAGACTGAACAGCCCTAACAATTGTTGCATAAGCTTTGTCATCATTCATATAGACCCTTGCCAAAGAATCATAAAACTTTTGCTGATAATTCTTAAATGCCTGAACCTGAGTAAGACCATCTTGTAACCTCTGATACAAAGTATCCTCAATGTTTCTTGTATGTTTATGAGTTACTCTGCCAGCTTCAATATCTTCTCCAGCATAGCCAGTAAAAACTAAGTTACTGCAAACAAACACCTTACTGCCAAAACATATGCCTGCTGAAAGAGTTCCATCAAAAGCATTCCTAACGCCCATCATCATCTTTACTTGACCATTCAAGTGGTCATGACCCTCTACCTCAAATACTCCAAACATCCTCTGACCCTTACGAGCCAAACCATACTCAGGATTCTTCAACTCAAGCCCTTGCATATCAGCAACATTCTTCAACATATTAAGAAGAACAAGGTTACTAATAGGACGATAAGTACTTGTGTCCCTCATAGGAACAACTGGACGAATAACTTCTTCGAAAGTTGCTTTACCCGAATCTGCTTCTAACATTAAATTAGCCATCTTTTTTACTCCTTCATATTAAACAGTATTAATTTTTTACTTCAACTGCTTACATAACTTAATTTTTATTTCTCTGGGAACTTTTGATAATCTCCTCCATACATCTTTTTGCATCAATTTCATTATCAAAAACAGATACAGTATTACAACCAGTAACTTCTAAAATGTTTTCCCCGTCATCTTCTACTACTTCTATTAGTATTTTATACTCTTTCATAATTATACTCCTAATCATTACTAAGTTGATATCCTTGAACGTAATCTTTGCCAAAAACAGACCTTACTGCTTTAATAGCAGGTTCCCAATCTGAGATATTACCATCGCTACTCACTTTCATATCAGGAAGCCAATGCTTAAAAATAATAAGACAAGCACAAACAGCTATATCATAAGGTTTATAAGCAGTTTTACAAAATGCAAATACTCTATTTTTATTATCAAACTGTTTACAATCATCATGAATAGCTTCAATATAAAAAGTTTCATGACCATCTTTTTCAACTCCATTAAACCTAACCAAGGTGTCTGTGAATATAGGTTCTTTAGAACTATCAAATTCAAAAGCCAGATTTAACCCATCTTTACTAAGAAATTTACAAATTTTCTTACAATCTTTTGAAGCCTTAGAAAACTTATCTTTGTCCAATTCTTCTTTTCGATACCAATAATGTGTATATCCGATAATTACTGCACTGCCTTTCTTTTTAATTAATAATACAGTGTTATAATAATATTTTTATTTCTCTGGGAAATTATTTTAATTCACATTTTAACTTTATTCAAGGTAATCTGCCATTTCTTTTGCCTCTTTAATAGCTTCATCTTCTTCATAAAGACCATGACAACTATCTATATATTCTCCATCTTTCTCTACTTTAAAATAATATATATCTCCCCTTAAATACTTATCAAAAGTTTCTACTTCTCCCTGTATTACCTTATATATTTTATCTTTTAACTGTTTAGATAATCTTTTCTTGCCATATTCTTTTAATGCTTTTTCTCTATCTACTAAAACATATCCAACTTGCCCAGAGTCCCAACGACAAGAAAAAGGGGATAAAGAAATAGTAATGCCGCTATGATCATATAAATAAAGGGGAAAAAGTAAAGAACCTGTTTTCTTTGCATAAGTTTTTAATTCTTCAACACTTTCTTGACCATCTCCAAATCTATCGCTATTACTTAAATCATATCTTGGGTGCCAACAACAAAATTCTCCCAACATATCCCATTCTTTAATAGGATTCTCAGCATCTGCATCATAATCAACAGTTATTTCATAACCTTTATATTCTTCTGTTTTCAACATTTTTTACTCCTTCAATTAAATTAACATTACAGTGTTATAATAATATTTTTATTTCTCTGGGAAAATAAAAAATCCCCTACTGGTAAAAATCAAGAAGACCAGTAGGGGAACGGAGTAAAGATCAATCAAAGGGTATTTTTATTCTACATCAAAATAATCTGCACAAGTACACAAAAGATTATCATAATCTCCGCTTTTTGCTTCTGTCAAAAAATCATATATCTTTTGTTTACTCCAACCTGCTCTGCGTGCTACTTTTGAAGCTCTACCCAAAATAAAAAAAGCATTTCCGTCTTCTCCAACTAATTTCAATACAGGTTTTTCTGTTACTTCACTCATTTTCTTACTCCTTCATATTATCTATCTTAACTTTTTTATTTCTCTGGGAAATTATTCATATTTGTAAATAGTTACATCAATTCCATAATCCAACCAACAATCTTGAATAAGTTCTTCAATAAATTCCCAGTTTCCTCTAGCCAAATCAGAACCGAATTTTGGAGCTATAATTCTGCAATTTCCTGCAATAGCCCAATCTTTAACTTGCATCATACATTTTACTAATTGATGATATTTAAGTGGTCTATAATTAGTGCTATTAACAGTTCCTTCTTGAGCAACCATATTAACAACAACTATATTATCTTCAACATCTTGAAAAGAACAACTACCTATTTTTGTTGATCTTCTATATACTTCTTCTATCTCTGGCCATTTCTTTTTTAATGCCAATGCTACTCCAGCACCCATCGCTGCGAAATTATTACATACGTGTGGTATAATAATTCTTTCATCAGGTGCCTTATCAGGCTTAGTTACATCACCTTTAATTATTTCATAAGTTCCTTTACTCATAACCCTTTATTCCTTTTCTTTTTTCGCTGGGACATTATATTCAGTGCTGTTATAATCAATATTAAAATATTCTTCAAACTCAGTGCCGCAGTTATTACAAACAGCAGGCTGTTTCATAAAACTATAATCGCTTGCTACCTCTTTAGTTCCCCAATTTATATCCTCTGAATCACATTTAGGACAAAGATTCTCACATTTCTTTTCTACAAGATCAAACTCTGTAACTATATCATCTGGACCACCCTCAACATAGTTTCCAGAAGCACAATAAGGACAACACTTATTTCCTGTATCTTTGTCAAAGTCATCAAAATAACATTCACAACTACCACAAAAATACTTACCTTCAGTGCAATCAATACTTCTTTGTATAAAAGAGTCTACAACTGTATTTCTTACACCAAACTGTTTAATTTCTTTTCTTTCTTGGTTTTCAACATCATGAAGAATAGAATTATCATTTGGATTATCATGGCAAAGCCAAACTGTTTTCCAAAACTTATCTCCAATATGATTTTTACAAAGAATTGCTATTTTAATCTGATACATTTTTTACCCCTTCGCATTCAGTTTTCTTAATTCTTCTAACATCTGTAATTTTTCTTCTTCAACCTCATCCAAATCTATCTCAAAGAATTCTGCTAACAAGTTTTCAGTGTTTGTATAAACAGGATCGTATCCATGTTCACCTTTTAACGTAACTAAATGAATTTTTTTTTCTCCAAGCCATTCAAGAAATTCTCCAATAGCCTGAGATTTTTCTTTAACTGCTTTAATTTTTTCATTTTCTGGATAAAGTTCTTCTAACATTTTTTACTCCGAAAAAAGGTATCTTTAATAATTAACAACTATATCAACTATTAAAGATACCTCTGGGAAATTAAATACTACAGAGTTTTTACGACAATCATATTCTTTGTCGTATCAGCTTCAGCAGAATAACTACCTTTACCAACTGTAATACGAATCCTACCGTCTTTGTTGATAGTAACACATCTCAAATTACCATCAACAGAAACATCAATACCTCCGGTAAAAGGTCTTGAATCAACCTTTTCTATGACATCTTTGGGAATATTCAATCTTCCCTCTTGGGTTGCTTTCAGACCCGAAGAATCTACCTCGTCATCGTCCTCGGTTTCATCGTCATCGTCATCAACATCAACTGCATCACCATCAAGAGATACGACCTTAATATCCTTATCTGCTGGCTGATAATCAGTAGGATTTGAACTAAGATCGTGATACATAAATACTTCTGTAAACTTACCGACTTTATCCTCCAAGCCAACCAACGTCCTTACATAAAGAGTAGGCATTTCATTATTGGCAAAAGCCGCATGAATATCTCTCTTTATCTTACTATGCTTGTCAATGAACTCGCCTTCCTGTTTCCTTGCCGCAGCCGTAATATCATAAGCTGTAAACATCTCATTAGCACCAGTCTTTTTTGCAATTACATCTTTAATAACATCCAATTTGTTACACATTTCTTTACTCCTAATTAAGTGTTTTAATTTATTTCTACA
>Ga0208647_1000280_pt1 | contig 17449 bp, 17 predicted proteins | sample AntAceMetag02UKA_FD_184765 | JGI IMG/M metagenome (GOLD analysis project Ga0208647, IMG submission 184765) | Saline lake microbial communities from Ace Lake, Antarctica - Antarctic Ace Lake Metagenome 02UKA (SPAdes) (version 2) | ecosystem: Environmental > Aquatic > Non-marine Saline and... | reverse complement strand
GATGGTTTCAATCATTTCTTTTTCGGTTCGTCCAAATATCATTTCATAAGAAAATTTTGATCTTTTTTCTTTTAATTGTTGAAATTCGTTTAAGAATTCTGATTTTAATAAAGTAGGACCTGGCCAATAAAATAAGCTAGCTTGTGAATATCAATTTTTACAGGTCTTCAAAATCTATTGAAAGAACGAAATCCTTTATCTTCTTGAAAAAATTCTTATATTTCTCTGAATCATAGCTTGTTAAATTCATATCTCTTATCTCTGCTTCTAAATTCTTCTCTAATTCTTCGATTCTTTTTTCAAGCTCTTGAATATGTTTTTTCTCCTTCGTCTTGTCAACTTGATAACCAAGGCCTTGAATAATCTTATCCCTAATCTCTTTGTGTTCTGTTTTAAATGGATCATTCCCTTTCTTAGAGAGAAGAAATAAATCATAAATGTCTCTTTCATGAACACTTTCTTTCCTTGTGACGATTGCCCTTAATTTTTCTAGGACTATTTCTTCAATAATATAACTTTCTAACTCAAGATCTTTTAGGGGATAGGTCAAATAGTTTGAGAAAGGATTTAGGTGAATAATTTTTGATTTTTCTAACTTGTAGAAAGGTTCGTCACAGAAGTTTATTTCTATTTTAATTGGATTTGATTCGTCAGTGTTGATATAAATATTAAATTTGGTTTGAAATACTGTTGATGTTACTGGGCAATATTTCATTTGGGTAATATCATTTATTTCATCTGCATTAAAATCAAAACTGTAATCTTCACATATTTTTGTTATTGCGGGTAACAATTCTTTTTTTAGGAATTTTTTAATAGCCTTTTTCTTTTGAGTGGTTGAGAGTTTGTTTAATTTAGAATTATCCTTAAATGTGAAATCTAAATCCTCTGAGATTCTGTGATATTTTAGTTGTGATTTTGCAAGAAGGGTTCCTCCTTTGAAAATTAGTTTTTTGAATGGGGAGTTTTTATTTTTTCTTATATCTTCTCCAATCCCATATAAGATATAGCTCAAAGCCAAATCCTTTATTATCATTTCGCGGGTTATGGGCTTGCTTTTGTAATTGCTCATTACTTCTCCAATATATTTTTCAGGAACTTTCATCTTATTTGTTTTAATTGTTTCTTATTCAATATTTTATCGACTTCTTTTTTTACTAAATCATATTTGGAATAAAAAGCAAGATACGCTTTTATTTTTTCAATATTTAATTTATCTAGGTCATATCCCAATATTTGGAGTTTCCCCTTTTTGTAAATATAATAATATATCTCATCTAGGAAAGTTTTTTCAATATCAGAATAGAATATTCTTTTATCTGATTTAATTAAGGCTAAATTGACGATTAAACCTTTTGGAAACTTAATCATTCTAATTTCAACATTACCTATTTTTCTCTTCAGTTTAATTTTAGAATTAATTACATAAATAATTTTTAGACTTTGCCAATTTAGTTTATTGAAATATTTTGCACTTGACAATCCTAAATAATATTGAATTTTTTGATTATCTAAAAATCGAAATATTATTTCGTGCTCATCAAACCTATTGTTCTTTAAATCTTCGAATTCTTCTTTACTTAAGATATACCATTTTTTATTGAAGATATACTTTAACCTACTTTTTCTTAAACTATCAAATACCCTTGTAAAATCTTCTTCTTTTCTGTCCCATATCTTCTGGAAATTGTCGTAACTGATTCTAGCATCTTCTTTCGTGATTACTTTTTTCTTTTTTTCTAAAAGATACATCCAAAATCTATTTGCAATATTTTCCATATTTTCCATAATAAAACTATCTTTTTAAGCTTTTTGGAAAGTATGGAAGTTTATGTTCCATATTTTGCACCTTTCTCATTCGTGCCCAACCATTATGAATCGTAAAGAGTTTTAGATTATTTGTTATCTATTTTAGGTTTTAGGTGGCATTATTATTAAGTTAGGGAGTTAGTAGCTTATTTAATCTTTATACAAAAACATTAGAATAGGCATTAATGTTTTATTTTTACTCATTTCTTTGATGGTTTCAATCATTTCTTTTTCGGTTCGTCCAAATATCATTTCATAAGAAAATTTTGATCTTTTTTCTTTTAATTGTTGAAATTCGTTTAAGAATTCTGATTTTAATTTAATCACGTTCCAAGCCTGATTGCTTTCGTTGTAGTGGATTCTTCCTTTCACTTTGATTATTTTCCTTGGGACAAGTGGTCGCTTGTATGGGATTTTTACCATGGTGTGGTTTGTCACCTCACACCTTTTAATTAACAAGAAAACATTTTTATTAAATGTACTTATTGTGTTTTTTTGGCAATACGGGAAAGATTTATAAAATAGTCACGTTATGAGCTACAATGGAAAAAACTAGAAAATATGATCTTTCTTGGAAAGAGAGAAAAATCTTGAAGGAATTGGACGTGGATGCTAGACAGAGTGCTTCTATTATTGGGAAAAAGCTTAGGATGTCGAAACAGGTTGTTAGTTATCATATTAAAAATATGGTTAGAAAGGGTTTTATTAAAGAATTTATAACTTATATTGATACCAATAAATTGGGTTATACTTTTTATAATATCGTTATAAAATTAAAATATAATACTAAAGAAGATAGAAAAAACATTGTACTAAAACTAAAATCTATTTCTAATGTTGTTTGGGTTTCTTCTTTAATAGGTGAATGGCAGATGATTGTTTCTATTTTAGCTAAGGACAGTAGAGAGTTTAGCATGTATTTAGAAAAAGTATTAAATTCTCTTAAAGGTAAGATGTTGGATTATAACTTCTTTATTGTTATAAGTGCTTCTCAGTTAGGTTATAAAAAAATTCACAGCAAGAAGCGGGAAAACAATAACATTAAACTCTCTAAAATAAGTGGAGATAATTTAATTAATCTTTCTGATAATGACTTGAATGTTTTGAGATTTCTTGCTAATGATGCTAGATTATCTATTGTTGATATTGCTAAGAAGACTAAATTGACTATTGAGAAAGTTAGGTATTCTTTAAAGAAGCTTGATAGAGAGAAAGTTATTCAGGGATATAAGCCTCTTATGGATATCTCTAGATCGAATTATCTTTGGCATATTATGTTTTTACGACTGAAATCTTCTAGTGAAGAAGAAAAAGAGGAAATGATTGATTTTTTGAAAGATTTTCATGAAGTTTTCTATATTGTTAGGGGCGTTGGGAATTGTAATCTAATGGTTGAGTTTCAGACTAATACTTTGGACGAATTTGAAGAAGCTAAGGATAGAATGTCTAAAAAGTTTAGTAGAATGATAGCTGACGAGAAGACGGTTCAACTAACTGAAGAGCATAAATGCACTTATTTTCCAGGTAGTTTGGGGAAGTAAGATTTGTTGTTGATCTGAAAGTTTGGGTTGGTGGTGAAAAGTTTTTTAAAGAGTATTGGTTATGTGATTTTATGAATTATGATGAAGCTAAAAAGGGATTTTTGGATGTCTGTTCCAATAAGAAATATCAATGGATTGCGACGATAACTGTTTTATTTGTTGTGTTGATGATGAGTTCTTCGATTCGGCTTTCTAATTGGGACTTGTTAACTGATTCTACTACTGGGGAGAAGATTCCTTTGGCGCTTGATCCTTATTATTTTTTGAGGATATCTGAAACTATTGTTGAGAATGATGGAAGTTTGCCGGAGTTTGATGAGATGAGAGTTGCTGGATTTAATACATCTTGGCATACCGAGATTATGCCGCAGGTTGTTGTTTGGATGTGGAAAACGTCTAGTGTTTTTGGAAATTATAGCTTACAAGAAGTTAATGTTTTTTCGCCTGTTTTCTTTTATGGGATTGGATTGATTTTGTTTTTTATTTTGGTTTATGTTTTGACAAATAGTAAGTTTGCAGGTGTTTTGGCTTCGACTTTTTTGGCTTTTACTCCTGCTTATTTGTATCGTACTATGGCTGGATTCTCGGATCATGAATCTATTGGAATGGTCGGATTTTTTGCTGTTATGCTTGGATTTGTTTTAGTTATGAAGTATTTGGATGGTATAAAGAAAAGAGATTTGATTAGAGCTGGAGTTACTGGGATTATTGTTGGGGCTTTGACGGTTTTGACTCTTTTGTTTTGGGCTGGTGTTACTACTTTTGTTTTTATGATTGTGCCTATTGCTTTTGCATTACTTTGGATAATTAGATTGAGAGATGAAAAAAATTATATTAGAGATAATGGACTTATGTTTTATTCTATGTGGATGGCTTCTAGTGTTGGGATGGCTTCGTTAGTTGGACTTAGTTCTTCTAATATTGTTTCAAGATATATATTAGGTTCCAATGGGATTATCAGCTTGGCTGTTTTGGGATTCATTGTTATAGATAGACTTATTCTCTCTTTTGGTAAACTTTTAAAAAGTTATGATAAAAAGTACAGAATTGTTTATAGTTCGGTAGTATCTGCTGTTGTTGGAATAGTTGCATTGCCGTTTGTTGGAAAGAACTTTTTTAGTTTGTTGTGGGAATTACTTAATCGACTTCTTAATCCTGCGTGGGGATATGCAAGGGTTGGGTCAACTATTGCTGAAAATGCTCAACCTTATTTGGTTAATTGGATTGGAACTGTAGGAAGCCAAATATTTTGGTTGTTTGTTGCTGGTGCAGTTTTGATTGGATTTGAATTTTCTAAAAATATAAAATCTAGAAAAAATAGGTATCTCTTGATTTTTGGATTTGTTGCAATGATTTTTGGGATATTATTCAGTCGTATTTCTGCTGATTCAATTTTGAATGGAATTGGAATTTTTAGTTTAAGTGGATTGGTTTATTTGGGAGGTATTGTTATTTTTGGGTATGCTTTTTTAAGGAATTATTTTTACAAAAAAATAAAAGTTGAGTCTTCTGTTATTGTTTTGTTCGCCTGGTTAATTGTAATGCTTGTTGTTGGAAGATCTACTACTCGTTTGTTTTTTGTTATTGCTCCGTTTATGTGTTTGATTGCTGGATATTTTGTTATTAAAATGTTTAATGTTTTAAAAGAAGGAAAACTTGAAGAAATTTCTAAGATTTTGGTTATTTGTATTCTGATTGTTTCTGTTGTGGCTAGTGGAATTAATATTTATGATTCTTATAACTCTATTTCAAATCAAGCTAAATATACTGGGCCTTCGGCTAATGAACAGTGGCAAGGTGCTATGGAATGGGTTAGAAATAATACGACTGAAGATGGGGTTTTTTCTCATTGGTGGGATTATGGATATTGGGTTCAAACCTTAGGCAAGAGGGCTACTGTTGCAGATGGTGGACATGGACAGGGAATTTATGATGGAAATTTTAAAATTGGTAGATATGTTTTGACTACGCCTCAGCCTGAGACTGCGCTTAGTTTTTTTAAGACTATGGATGTTGATTACCTACTAATTGATCAGACTGATTTGGGAAAATATCCAGCTTATTCTAAAATTGGTGGTGGAAACGATGCGGATGGTTTGACTAGTGATAGATATGCTGCTATTCCTGTGATGCCTAATGACCCTGCGCAGACCAAAGAAACGGCGAATGGGACTATGATTGTTTTTAGTGGTGGGATGTATTTGTTTGAAGATATTGTTTATGAGGATGTGTTTTTGCCTGCGGGAAAAGCAGTTGTTGCTGGCATTGTTATGAGTCTAGAAGGAACTTCCTTGAAGCAGCCTGAGGTAGTTTATATTTATAATAATGTTCAGACTAGGCTGCCTGCTCGATATGTTTATGTAAACGGAGAGCTTGTTGATTTTGGTAGTGGGTTGGATGTGGTTATTGATGTTATTCCTGCGTTTACTGGGAGTAATATAAACCAGATGGGAGCTGCTATTTATTTGTCTCAGAAGGTCTCTAAGAGCTTGTTCGCTAGGCTTTATTTGCTAGATGATGTGTTTGATGAGTATGGGACTTTGGAGCTTATTCACGCTGAGGATGATCAGGTTGTTGAGAGCTTAAGGGCGCAGGGTGTTCCGCTTGGAGATTTTATTTATTATCAGGGATTTAGGGGTCCGATTAAGATTTGGGATGTTTCCAGTATTCCTGAAGGAATTAAAATTGTTGACGAATTTAAGGAAGGGCCTGTTGGAGAGTATGGGACTTTGGATGATTTGGATTTTGGTGTTAGATAATGAAGCATTCTGGGATTGTTATTATTATTGGAACAAAAGCGGAATTGATTAAGTGTATGCCGATTATGAAATTGTTGCAGGAGAGGGGGCAGGATTATTGGTTTGTTAGTACGGGGCAGCATCCTTTGAAGGAGATGGCTAAGGAGTTTGAGATTAAGCAGCCTGATTTTATCCTAACCGATGAGCCTGAAATTTCTACTAAATTTTGGAGTATAATAAATGCTAATTCTCTCTTTTGGAACCTTGCTATGCCATTTAGAATCCGAAAACTTGTTCGTGAATTACGTCCTAAGTATGTCTTTTTTCATGGCGATACGATGAGTGCCGCTGATGCCGCAATTGGATCCTCAAAACTTTTCAATTTTTTTGGTAAAACATGGAAGAATGTTCATCTTGAAGCTGGACTTAGAAGTGGGAATTGGTTGCAGCCTTTTCCTGAGGAAATTTCTCGGCAGATTTGTGATAGGTTTTCTGATGTGCTTTTGGCTGTCAGTGATTTTAGCGAGGGGCACTTGAAGAAATCTAGATGGAAAGGTATTTTTGGGAAGATCTACAATATTGGGAATACTAACGTTGATGCCGTTCATATTATTTCCAAGCAGGCGGAAAAGAAAACTAAGATGAAAAAATTGCCGGGGAAATTTGCTTTAATTAATGTTCATAGATATGAAAATTTAAGGAGCAAGAAGGAAATGAGAAAAATTGTTGATATTATTAAGTCGATTAAATTTGAGGCTATCTGGCCGTTGCACGATAATACTAGGCGTTATTTGGAGGAGTATGGTTTGATGGAGGAATTGGAGGCTTGTAAAAATATTAAGATTACTCCGTTGACTGACTATCATACGTTTATTCATTTGATTGCGAAGTGTAGTTATCTTGTGACGGATGGGGGGAGTATTCAGGAAGAGAGTTTGGTTTTTGGGAAGCCTTGTGTTATTCTTAGACATGTGACGGAGAGGCAGGAGGGGTTGCAGAGTGGGATTAATTTTTTGACGAAGTTGGATGTTGGGAAAACTCGGAAGTTGATTAAGAGGATTGAGGCTGGGAAGATTAAGGTTAGGGATTTTGTTAATCCTTATGGTGAAGTTGGGGTTAGTGAGAGGGTTTTGGAGGTTTTAGGGTGAGAACTAAGGAAGAAATACTGAAAGGTAATGTGGAATATTCTGATAAGTTTATTCAGTCTGTAGAAAATCCGGCATTATCAAAAGAAATTTTAAATCTAATTAGTAATAATAACATAGAATCCTTAATAGACTTGGGATGTGGAGATGGCGCTTTTATTTTTGCGATAAAAAAAGAATTTCCAAAAATGGAAGTGGTTGGCATTGATATTTCTCCTAGAAGAATCTTTGGATTAAAGAAAAAATTTCCTAGAAATAAATTTTATGTGAAGGATGTATGTGACACCAAACTGAAGAATAAATTTGATTTTGTGCATTCATCACAAGTTATTGAACATGTTCCTTCTGATAAAGAGATGGCTAAGGAGATGAGGAGATTACTAAAAGATGGTGGGATAATGTTTTGCTCTTCTGTTATTAAGAAGCCTTTTGCTGTGTATAAATACAGATGTAATGGGAAGTTTGCGCTAGATCCTACGCATGTTCGGGAATATGGGAGTCAGGAAGAATTTTTGAATTTGTTTAGGAAGAATTTTAAACTGCTTCAGTCTTGGACATATCCAGTTAAGAGAAAAATTTTGGGAATACACGTTCGAATTCCTGGATATTACTTGGTGTTTGGAATATGGGAGAAAAGAAAATGATGAGAAAACTTGGAGGAAAAATTAGGAGCTCTAGAATAGGGTTTCATGTTCTTAATCGTATTTTCGACAGTAGACTTACTGAAACTAAACTTTATAAAAAACTTTATTATAAAAAAATCAACAGTGTGGCTAAGAAACTTTCTAATGTTTTGCCTAAATCTATTGAGATTGGAATAACTAACGTTTGTAATGCTAACTGCATAATGTGCCCTCATCATAAATTAAAAAAGATGGGTTTTATGGATATGGGTCTGTATCGGAAAATTGTTGATGACGCTGTTTCTTGTGGGATGGAAAGAGTTGCGCTTTCTTTTTTTGGTGAGGCGATGCTAGATAAAGATCTGGAGGAGAGGATACAATATGCAAAGAGTAAAGGACTAAAAGTTTCTTTTTTTACTAATGCTTCTAAAATGGATAAGGAAAAATCTCAAATGATCATACGAAATAAAGTTGATGATGTTTCGGTTAGTCTGGATTCCCCAAATAAGGAGACATATGAGAAGATTAGACGGAACTTAAAGTTTGAGGACGTTCGGGATAATATTTTAGGGCTCATAGAGCTAAAGAAGAAAATGAAAAGTGATCTTCCTGCTATTGGATTGGCCATAGTTGAAATGGATGAGAATACGAATGAGCTTAAGGATTTTTATAGTGATTGGAAGGATCGAGTTAATTCTATAAATATTATTAATATGAGAAATTGGTCAGGAAAATCTAAGGAGAGAAAGTCCAAGACTAAATATCCTTGTGCTCTTTTGTGGCAAATGATAGTAGTTGATTGGGACGGGGAAGTTGTTTTATGCTGTAACGATTGGAATCATGAGGAAGTTGTTGGGAATTTGAACGTGGAATCTATTCGAGATGTTTGGGATGGAAAGAAGCTCGATAAAGTTCGAAAAATGCATTTGGCTGATAAGGTGAATTGTGTTCCGGTTTGTGCCAAGTGTGATAAGAAGACGGATTGGTGGTTACTTTGAACTTGTTAACGGAAAGGACATAAATTATTCGTCAAAATATTCTCCATATGTTTCCAGGTGATTGAAGAAATCTTTTCCAAGTTTTCCACCTATCTTCATTTTTCTTTTTTCAATATCAAAAATGGAAGTATTTTTTTCTTTTGTGTTACTTATATTTTCCCCAAAAAGTATGACTTCATCATATTTTTGTATTTGTATTTTTGATATTCCTTTTTGTATTTGTATTTTCATGTCTTTAATATTTTTACTTCTCATAAAATCTTCTATTATTTCAGATATTCTTTCTTGTAATTTTTCTTCGGTCATTTTTGCTTTAACATAACTTGCTTTTGAGATTCTTTTTGCGGGGTTTCCTGAAATCAGACTGTTCTTGGGAAAGGAGCTGTTAATTAAAGAACCTGCAGATATTATCGAATCATCGCCTATATTTACTCCTGGTAGAATTGTGACGTGGGCTGGGGACCATACATTTTTACCTAGTTTTATTTTTCCGAATTTCCTTGGATGCCCCTCTGTGTATGGGAGATAGACTCCGTGAGTATAAAAAATGGAATGAGAACCAAGTCCGCTTCTATCTCCGAGCTCTATATCTTCTGCCAGATTCATAAAAGTAAAGGGTCCTACTATCTGTACTCGCTCTCCTAATTTGAGACTTTTTGGTCCGATTATCATATTTAAGCTTCTTATGGTACTGTTTTTTCCCACTTCTAATTTATTCATTTTAAATATATTTAAGGCTCCTATATTTACGTTATCTCCTATATTTACTTTATTTGCTAGTAGTAATGTAAGAGGTTTTATTTTTACGTTTTTTCCAATTTTGTATCCCACTAATTTATACATAGGTATTTTGAGAAAGTTCGGAGCCAAAGAGGCTGCAATTGCAATTATTTTTTTTATCATTTTATATTTGGGGCCAACTTTAGTGAATTGAAATTTACTAATCGTGTTAATAGTAGTTTTCCATCCCATGGGGCATCATGGTAATTCATTTGTCCGAGTGGAACTATTCTAGAGACGCCTTTGAGGTTTAAGTCTTTTGCTAAAGTTGTTAGTTTTTGCTTGTCTTTGAAGGCATATCCTATTGTTTGTATTTTTGGTGTTATTAATCTACTCACTTCTTTGATGTTGTCACAAGATTTTATGAATATTGTTCTTGATTTGACTGGCTCTTCTAATCTTAATTTATCATCCAGAAGAATTGTCCAAGAATTATCTTTGGATGCAATTACATCTTTATTTGGATTTAAAGCATAAGAACTTTTGACTTTTAGAATATTGCTTGCCTGGAACATTGTTATTTCTTTTTTCTCATATCTCTCTGGTAGATTTTCGAAACTGTTTTTTATTTCTGTTGCGATTTTTTTTAATTTAGAATATTTTACTTCGCAAAATAGAACGTGAGGTGATGTGCAACTATTTTGTTCGGAAAAGAATATGTCGTAAACTAAATTGTTCATATTTTTCCTAAGATATTCTGTGTCATTTATTGCATCCTTATCTATTATAGAAAAAGAGTATTTCGGTCCGAAAATTATGTCTTCACAGGTCTCCTTTTTTGCGGTGTTGGATATTGCATCTATAGCTTCTTTTCCACCCCAAATAATTCTTGCATCGCTTAATTTAGATAATTCTTCATTGTAAATATGGTCTTCTTTTGGATAATATATTATTGCAGTTGGAGAAATAAGAGTTGAACCATCTAAATCTTTATATTTTGTTTCTTGAAAAACCTTTAATAGTTTGGTCATTGTCGGGATACTTTTTATTGGGATTCTTAGTATATTCGCGTTTCTCACTAAAATGGATTGGATAAGGGAAAACATGCCTAGGAGGACTACGTTTCCTGCCATCCAATGTCCAACTAATCCTTTTGGTTGTGATATTAGAAGAATTCCTTTTTTCTCCACATATTCTGTAAGTATTTTGGGATCTTCAAAATTTCTTTCTATTAATTTTCTTAGGTTTGTTCTTCTTGCCCATTGACTTAAGAATGCTACTCCTTCTAATCCTCTTGTTCTTGGATCGGTTAAAATATTTTGGCTAAACTTATGAAATAAATTAAGAATATCTTCTTGACTGACTTTATCCAACTCTTTTCTTTTATTTAGAATGTTTTTGGTTAATTCTTGCAAACTCTCTATTTGATTGTCTTTATAGAAGCTCTTTCCGTCAAAAAATAATTGTATCATTTTTCCCCTCCATAAAAGTATCTCCACATCCCCTTATCTCACTTTTTTCTACCCTAGATACAAATCTAAAATATTTACCTTTTCTACCACATTCGCAATCATCTACTCCTGCTAATAAACCGATGTCTTCCGTAATTAATGCTTGTCCAGGATAACTGCTTGGAAGAACTGATAGTATTTCTATTAATCCTGTCTCTCCTATTTCTGACTCGTTCATTGTGAGAGGATTTCGTATTATCACTTCTGCAAAGTTTGGCATATGTTTATTCCCTTTTTCGCAGTCTATAAAGACTACTCCGACTTGCTCTACCATTCCATACATATCATAAACGCTTGTTGGACTAATCCCTAGAGTCTCTCCTATTTCTTTTCCGAAAACTTCTTTGCTGACTTTTTGACTTTCTAATTTTTTCCAACCTCCGCTATGAATTAGTTCGGCTTTTAGGTTAAATTTCTTTTTTAACTTTTTTAACTCATTATGAAATTTTGTCCATACAATATAGGTGAAACCGAAAATTATAATCTCTTGATTTTTATACTTTTCTGCAAACTCTTCTAGTTTTTTCTGATTTAATATTAAGCTTTCTTCCCCATCTAGGATATAGGTCACGTCTTTTCCAAATTGAGCTATTCCTCTTATGGCCACACCTCTTGCACTTATTTTATTATTTTTTGGGTTATTGACTTCCTCTGTGTCTATTATTAGCATTGGTTTTCTTTTCTTTCCAATGTGATTTTTGAGAATATTCGCCAGAGCTTTGCTTTGTCTAAATGATGTTGTTTTGTCTATTGGTATTTTACTTTTTATCTGACTAGTTGTCCCAGATGAAGTTAATGTTCGGACTAACTCTTCTTCTGAAACTAAACTCAAATCATTTTCTTTGAAAAGACTTACTGGGATTGGTGGAACATCTAATAAACTTTTTATTTCGTTCAGTGGCTTTAGTTTCTTATAAAAAGAATCCATTATTTTATTTTTGGTTTGATTTTTTAATTGCTCTAGAAGAATTGGGAACATTTCTTTTTCTTTTTCTTTTGCACTTAAAGAATATTGCTCGCCTACTATTAACTCGTTTATTTTTTTATTGATATCCATGTTATTAAATCTTGAATTTTCTCTTCGTTAAAAATAATAGGTGATGTTTTTATTGAGGGATCTGCAAGAGTTTTTTTAGCCAGGTCTTCCTTGTTAATATTTTCAAAAATATTTTCTCGATATTCATCGAATCTTAATTCATCGAATTGATTTATGAATTTTTTAAATACTTCTTTATCAAGATTTTTATTATACCACTCTAGAACTGGTTTTATTATATTTAGCAGGGCTCTCGAGTGACTTATTCCTGTAATCATTTCTAGCTGATGCGATAATGAGTGCATGACTCCGACAAATGCATTCCCTTGACAGATACCGCCTGTTTGTCCGTTTATTGAAATATTTTCTAAAGAGATTAAATCTCCTTCGCTTTCTAAATATTTTTTCCAGTTTTCTAAGAGTGACTCTATGTTCATCTCTGCTAGATTTTTAATGAAAGAGTTTGATAATCTTGATAGATAAGCTTCTGCTGAGTGTGCGAATATATCGCAGATAAATTCTGCCATTTGTTTTTTTGAAATGGTCTTTAGGAGTTTTGATGAGAGAATTACTTCGTCCGGAATGTTTAATTCATGAAGTATTATTAATTTGGTGCTTTCTTCCTTATTGTGAGTTATCGCCACTGGGGTTACTTGGGATCCAGTGGAAGGTGTAGTTGGTATAATTATTAGGTTTGTTTGTTTGTTTAGTTCTGTAGAGTTATTTATTTCTTCCAATATAGTCTCTGGATTATCTAATGTTATCCTTAATAGTTTTGAAAAGTCCATTATATTCCCGCCTCCGATTGAAATTATTAATTCTGTTTTTTTTATTTTGTCTGTCACTCTTTTTATTTCGGATAGATTATTTTCTAAAGGGTTTATGCAGACGACTTCTTTTTCTGGAAGCAAGGCTTTTATTTTTTCTAATTCTCCAGAACTTTCTAGCGTTTTTCCAAAAATAATTACAATCTTATTCTCCTTGATAGATTTTAAATATCCTAGACTTCTTCTTCCATAGTGAGTCCTCGGAACTTTGTTTAAATATTGCTGCATCATTTTAATTTTAAGATGTCTTCCTTTTTTAATTTTGTGTAGTCTATTTTTAGTGACTTATTTTTTGGAAGGGTGTCTAAGAATACTATTTCTGAAGGAATTTCGTAACTTTGTAGTCTTGATGTGCAATAGTTTTTGATATATTCTCTAGATATCTCTTTGTTGGTGGATACGTATGCTATTATCTTTTCTCCTAGTAATCTATCTTCTATTCCTATTACAGCTACCTCTACTATCTCTAGTATTTCTGCTATTATCTTTTCTATCCGCTGCCCGCTCACTCTGTATCCTCTGGACTTTATGAAATCTTTATTTCTTCCTTTAATAAAAATAAAGCCATCTTTATCCATTACCCCAAGATCTCCTGTTTTTAAGATGTCATTGATTAAATACTTTTTTGTCTCTTCTTTATTTTTATAATACCCTCTCATTACGTTTCCTCCTATTGCATATATCTCTCCTGTTTCTCCTATTTTTGACGGAACTCCTTCCTTATCTAATACTTTTAATTCTGTTTCCTCTAATCCCTTCCCTACTGATCCCAATTTAGTGTCTAGATATTTTGGATCTAATATTGATAATCTTGATGTAGCTTCTGTTTGTCCATACATCACAAAAATTTTCTCTTTGCCGAATATAGCTATAAGCTCTTTTAGATAAGGATCCGCTAGCTTTCCGCCTGCTTGTTGTACACATCTCATATAAGGGAAAACCGTCTCTTTCATCTTTGTTCTTCTTAATAGCATTTGAAAAACTGTTGGAACTCCTGCAATTCCTGTGCATTTTTTATCAATCATTTCTTGAAGTATCTTTTGAGGAAATAGTATTTTGTTGTTTAAGGTTAAGGTCCCGCCGGCTCTTATATGGGTATGGAGGAGGGATGCCCCGAAACAATAATAGAAAGGTAGAACTGTCATGACGTTATCATTTTTTGTTATATTTAATCCTTTTACTATCGATCTTGTGTTTGATATTATGTTGCCATGAGTTAGCATGACTCCCTTTGGTTCTCCTGTGGAGCCAGAAGTAAAAATTATTACTGCAAGTTTTTCTTTAGAATATTCTTTTATTTGGTAAAATTCTTTTTCTTTCTCTTCTATGTTTTTTTCTGAGAATATGTTTGCAAACTTTGAATCATTGGTGATTCCTAGATATTTTTCTTGAATAAAAACGTTTTTTGAATTTGTTTTTGCTCTTATTTTCTCCAGGTTTAGATTTTTATCATATTTTAATGGTATACATATATTCCCACTTGCTATTATGGAAAAGTAACTTATTATAAAAAATGGCGAATTATCTGCAACAAGGATTATGTTTTCTTCCTCTCCTGCTAAATTATGAATCATCTTAGAAGTGCCAATAATACTCTCATATAATTTCTTATAAGTCATTTCTTCTAATCCAAAAGAAATTGCTATTCTTTTGCTATTCTTTGTGTTCTCGAATAGCCATCTTACTAAATTGCTCATAGTACAACTTCTTGTTTTTTTAGGGCATCTTTTATCTTTGCTACCGTATCCATCTCGTTTATCTCGTCTACATCAAACTCTATGTCAAAATTTTCCTCTATTTTTGAAATCATTTCCATATGCGTAATGGAATCCCAGTTGACTATTTGATCTGGACCGTTTTCATTTTTCAGGTCAGATTTAGAACAACTAAGAGTATCTGCTAGTAATTCTTCTAGTTTTTGTAAATTTTCATTTGTCATTTTTTATATATATTTTCATACAAGTTGCTTTGCACTCTAAAACTCTTTCGGCTTTTAAATTAATTGCAACTATTTGTATTTCATTTATATCCTTCTTTATCTTTTTAATATTTTCTGTCACTAATTCTATGATATCTCCTATATATACTGGTTTTAGAAATTTTATTTCTTCTGTTAGTAGTATGTTCCCTTCTCCAAACTCTTTAGTAAGTAGTTGGGAAACCTTTGCTAGAATAATAGTTCCATGGGCTATTCTTTTTTTGAATGGTGTTCTTGATGCGAATGATTCGTCCATATGGATTGGATTATTGTCTCCGCTGAATTTTGCGAAATCTTCTATTAGATTTTCGGTTATTGATATTTTTATGTTTTCCATTACAATATTATTTAAATCATTAGCCTTTATTAAAATTATGGAAATTGGAATTGATATTCAAAAAATAGATGCATTTAAAGATTTTGAGGAAAATAAGAAATTTTACGAGAAGGTTTTTAGTGAGAGAGAGATTGAATATTGTATGAAGAGGGAAGGATATAAATCGTGTTTTTGTGGCAAGTTTTGCGTTAAAGAGGCAGTAATAAAAGCATTGAATAAGAAAGTGAGCTTTTCTAATATTGAAGTTTTAAATAGTGAATCTGGAAAACCTTATGTTGAAATTGATTCTTGTAGGAGGAATGATTTTAATGTTTCGCTTTCTCATTCTGGAGATGTTTGTGTAGGGGTCGCTATTAAGGTTTGAGATGGGGAGGGTTTCTATTTCTGTGCATGTTGATGGATATTATGGTTTAGTTAATGGGATTCCTCGTATGTTGAAGTTGTTTGATAGGTATGGTTTGAAGGCTACTTTTTTTGTTAACATGGGAAGAGAGGCTAATATTTTTGAAATATTTAAATATAGAAGAGGTTCTCAGATTTCTGCGGCCGATAAAAAAGTTGTGAGTAGATATAGTAAAAAACAAAAATTGGCCATGCTTTTGCTTAATCGACCGCTTGGACATAATTATGGTAAACTGTTGAGATATATGGAAAGTAAAGGGCATGAAGTTGAGCCACATTGTTGGAGCCATTTGCTTTGGTCGAAAAACTTTAATGGAGTGGATATTCTTAAGCAAGTGAAAAAAATGAAAAAATCTTATAGGGAAATTTTTGGGAAGAATCCTCGTGGGTTTGCTCCTCCGACTTGGAAGTTTAATGATAAGGTTATTAATATCTTGAGAGATGAAGGTTTTGAATATTTGGCCGTGGATGCTTGTATGAATAGAACCAGTGAAGTGAATGGATTGAAAATTATTCCTCTTTCTTTTGAGAAGAACATTGAAGAGTTGGAGGATGAAGGGAAGAATTCTTCTGAGATTTTGGAGATTTTTAGGAAGGAGTTGGGGAAGGATGATGCTGATATTTATTTTCATGCGGATTATGAGGGTATTGCTGGGATTGGATTGTTTGAGGAGATTTTGAAAATGATTGATAAGGAGAAGATTTTGACTTATGGTGAGATTGCGGAAGGGATTTAAATGTTGGTTTGTTAGGTAGATTATGAAGAAGATTAGGGTTTATTTGCAATATCCATTGGGGATTTCTGATTCTCAATATTATAAATCTATGATTGATAATCCCCCTGAGAGGATTGAATTTGTTAGTGGGGGTAATCGAGTTGGAATGATTTCTAGTAGGAAATTTTTTTGGTTGTCGAATTTTTTAAAAAAACAAATTAGATTCTGGACTGACAAGTTAGGACTTGTTATCGTAAATGTACATTCATCTCCCGTGGGAAAATCTGATTTAATCCATTGCGCGCACTGCTTAAGTAAGGAAAAAAAGGAACCTTGGATTTTAGATGTTGAATCTTTGTGGCAACTATGGATATCCGGAAGAGATAAATCGGGGGCCAGGGAGAAAGTTTTGAAATATTTAATGAGAGATAATTGTAAAAAAATAATTGCATGGACAGAGGCCACCAAGAAAGATATTGTTGAGACCTTTCCTGAAGTTGCTGATAAAGTTGAGGTTGTTTACTATGGAATGAAGATGCATGAATTAGGAAAGAAAAAGGATAAGGGGAACATTACTTTGTTTTTTTCTGGTAGACATTTCTACGCAAAGGGTGGACTTCATGCAACTGAGGTTATGGATAAGCTAACTAGAAAACATAATAATGTTTGTGGGGTAATTAATGGTGCGATTCCTAATGATATAATTAAAAAATATTCTGGCAATGAAAAACTTAAATTTTATCAATTGATGCCCTATGAAGATGTTTTGAAATTATATCGTGATTCTGATATCTTTGTTTATCCTGGATATAGTGACTCCTTTGGTTTTATCTTTATGGATGCCATGGCCTTTGGAGTTCCTATTATTACGGTTGATGGGTATGCTCGAAAAGAGATTATTGAGGATGGAGTGACTGGATTTGTTTTGAAAAGAAGTGAGGATGTGAGATATAGGGATATTGAAAAAAGGATTATTGGAAGACTTGTTGAAAAAGTGGAAATATTAATAAGGGACAAAAAATTAAGAAAAAGAATGGGACAAAAATGTATTGAAAATATTAGAGATGG
>Ga0208647_1000279_pt1 | contig 17508 bp, 16 predicted proteins | sample AntAceMetag02UKA_FD_184765 | JGI IMG/M metagenome (GOLD analysis project Ga0208647, IMG submission 184765) | Saline lake microbial communities from Ace Lake, Antarctica - Antarctic Ace Lake Metagenome 02UKA (SPAdes) (version 2) | ecosystem: Environmental > Aquatic > Non-marine Saline and... | reverse complement strand
CTGATAAATTCTTATCATTTGCTAAATTGTGAACAGGTAAATTTTCCATTAATTTAAATAACCGAAGGATTTGTTCTTCAGTAAAACCTTGTTCCTTTAATTCAGAAAATAAACATCTATTTTTCATATTTGATTAATAAGTTGAATAATTTACAAATACAAATATAACAAAAATATTTAAAATAAAAAAATAATTGTTAAAATTTTAAATATTTTTGTTTCTAGATGTTGATTTTCCTTTACAAATATCATCTGCTACATGGGTTGCTGCCCAAGCATAGGGTTTTCCAGAGGCTTCATATCCTAATCCGGTTACATATCCTATACCAGCAGAATAAAGTGCATTTGATAATTCATTTTCATTACTATTATAATCAAGATGTATTTTGATATTTTTTGTACAATCTGTAAGCATTTCTGCTGCTTGTATTGTATATTCAGTTTCTGCCCATAATTTTGTATGCATGTCAGATTTAGTTACTTTATTTTTGTCATAAATACTAGCAGAAATAACGTGGGCACCTCGCCCTATTCTATCAAAATTACTTTTAGATTCATAAAAAATATGCATAACAATTACAACAGAATATTTTACATATTTAGTATGTACTTGAGAATCACAACCTATAGTAATTTCAGAATATGGATATTGTTTAAGCCATTCTTTTACATATTGATTAACGTCTTCGATAATTGTATTATCTACTTTTTTAAATATTAATTGTTCATTCATATTTATTTTATACTATGTTATAGCATTTGTTTTAGATTTATATATAAATAAAATAAACTTATTTAATGAAAGCTCATTTTGTTAACGAATCAATATCAGATATTCTTAAAGGAAAGGAATTATCATCTTTAAAAGATTATATAATAAAAGAATTAGATGATTTAATAAAAAATCGTAGAATTTTTATATTTGAACCATCATTTGGAGAATATTATTATTCTGGAAAAGGAAAGGTGCTTGAACAAAGATTTTTCGAATCGTTACCATTAAAAATTAATGCTGGACTAAATATGTTTAAATATCATGGTGATGAACGTATAAATAAAATTTTAAAAATTTCTTATGGATTACATACATTTAATGTTAATAGTATATTTGGTAAAGTTATAAATGTACCATTTGAAAAAGAATGGGTAAAAATACAAAATAGATTTGAAAATTTATTTGTATATCTCAAAGATCAAAAAATTATACTTCGTTATCAAAAAAATTCAACAGGTTTAGAACCTATGACAGTTTATTTTGATTATGATCATCTAAAAGAAACTTTAGAAAGGTATTAATATAAATAATATTGTATCTAAAATTATATTTAACAAAAATTTAACATTTTATCAAAAACTAAGCCCCTGGCCTGCATAGAATAAAGTACCTAAGCTTCCAAGAAGAAAAACTACTTTAAGGGGGGAGAGACTAAAGCCGAGAGCCCCTGACAACTAAAACCATATTATATTTTTTAATTACTAATTTTTTTATTATATTTGTACCATGGACAATATAATAGAAACTGGATATTATTGGGTTTTGTTACATCCAATATTTGAAGATAGTTGGACTATAGGTTATCATGATGAGAATGGATGGTTTTTAATTAATTTAGAAGGTGTTCAAAAAGATTATGTTATTGATGAAGTTGGTGATAAAATTCAAGAACCCCCTGAAAAAATTAATTATACATAAAAAATTATGCAAAATATTCATAAATGGTTATTCGGATCAATGATATTATATTTTATAATATGTTCTATTTTTAGTTTTATTTTTGATCCAAGAAAAAATGTTCATATTATTACATGTTGGATTTGGTTTATAGTATTAACAATTCCGCTTATTACTATAAAATTTTTTAAAAATAGTAAATTTGATAAATGGTTAAATAAATAAAAATGAAAAAAGAAAATTTTATTGAGGAATTAACATGGCGTAATATGATTCATACTATTATGCCTGGAACTGAAGACCAGCTTAAAAAAGAAATGACGAGTGGTTATGTTGGAATTGATCCAACTGCAGATTCTTTACATATTGGTCATTTAGTTGGTGTAATGATGTTAAAACATATGCAGGTTTCTGGTCATAAACCATTTGCATTAATTGGTGGAGCAACAGGAATGATAGGAGATCCTTCAGAAAAATCAAAAGAACGTATTTTGCTAACTGAAGATATTTTATTACATAATCAAAAATGTATACAACATCAATTATCAAAATTTTTAGATTTTAATTCTTCTCATCCTAATTCAGCTGTACTAGTAAACAATTATGATTGGATGAAAGATTTTTCTTTCTTAGATTTTTCACGCGAGATTGGTAAACATATCACAGTTAATTATATGATGGCAAAAGAATCAGTTAAAAAACGATTAGGTTCTGAATCTAAAAGTGGGATGTCGTTTACTGAATTTACATATCAATTACTTCAAGGATATGATTTTTTACATTTATATAAAAATCATAATTTAAAATTACAAATGGGTGGTTCTGATCAGTGGGGAAATATTACTACTGGAACCGAACTAATTAATAAAATTAGTGGAGGTAAAGGATTTGCATTAACTTGCCCACTTATAACAAAATCAGATGGTTCTAAATTTGGTAAAACTGAATCTGGAAATATTTGGTTAGATCCAAAGAAAACAACTCCCTATACCTTTTATCAGTTTTGGTTAAATACTTCTGATGAGGATGCATCTCAATATATTAAAATTTTTACTCTTTTTAGTAAAGATGAAATTGATAAATTAATTGAAATGCATGGAGAAGCGCCACATAAGAGATTATTACAAAAAACATTAGCACAAGATATTACAATTAGAGTACACTCAGAAAAAGATTTTGGTGATGTTTTGGAAGCATCCCAAATTTTATTTGGCAAAGGAACTACTGATATTTTGAAAAAAATAGATGAAAACACTTTATTAAGTGTATTTGCTGGAGTTCCACAATATAATATAAACAAGGAAGCTATAAATTGGAAAATAGGAATTGTTGATTTTCTTGCTGTTGAAACTAATATATTTGAATCAAAAGGCGCAGCACGAAGAATGTTGAAAGATAATGGGGTTTCTATTAATAAAGAAAAAGTGAAAGATGGTTTTGAAGTTTCGATGAGTGATCTTTTAAATAAAAAATATATTTTAGTTCAAAAGGGAAAAAATAAATATTTCATTGTATATATAAAATAATTATAAATAAAATCATGATACAAAAAATTAAAAATGTTGCAGGTAATGAAGTAATTATTTTTGCTGAAACATTTGAATATGAAGCATATGATCAATTAAAAAAGCTTATAAACTTTGATGCATATATAAGTTCAAAGGTAAGAATAATGCCAGACGCTCATGCTGGAAAGGGTTGTATGGTTGGCACAACTATGACTATTCAAGACAAAATTACACCCAATCTAGTTGGCGTTGATATTGGCTGCGGAATGCTTACAATAAAATTAAAAGATAAAGAAATTGATTTTCCTAAATTTGATAAAATAATAAATGAAAAAATTCCTAATGGGTTTAATGTACACACAGATATAAAAAAAGATTTTGATTTTTCTAAATTAAGATGTAAAAAACATGTGGATTTAACAAGAGCAAATTTATCTATTGGTTCATTAGGTGGTGGAAATCATTTTATTGAAGTAAGTGAATCTAGCAAAGGTGAACTTTATTTAATAATTCATTCAGGAAGTAGAAAACTTGGTGGGGATATATGCAAATATTATCAAAAGAAAGCTTTTGCTAATGTAAATGAAATGAGTAAGGTCAGAGTTAATTTAATTAATAAATTAAAATTAGAAGGAAGATCAAAAGACATTTCTGCTGAAATTAAAAAAATTAAAAAACCAAGAACTGATAGAGAACTTGCATTTTTAATTGGGGATGATTTTAATGATTATATGAATGATATGGAAATTGCCCAAAGATATGCAACATCCAATCGAGAGATTATTGCAAGCATCATTATAAAGGAATCTAAATTACATGAAGAATCTCGATTTGAAACAATACATAACTATATTGATTTTAAACGTATGATATTACGCAAAGGTGCTGTTTCAGCTGAATATGGCGAAATTTTACTTATACCTATAAATATGTCTGATGGATCATTATTATGTACTGGTAAAGGAAATGCAGATTGGAATTATTCAGCACCTCATGGTGCTGGTAGATTATTAAGTAGAAGTAAAGCTAAAAAATTAATTGATATAGATGAATTTAAAAAATCAATGACAGAAGTTTATAGTTCTTCAGTCGGGGTTTCTACTCTTGATGAAGCACCCCAAGCTTATAAATCAATTGAAGAAATTAAAAGAGCAATTGTTGATACTGCAAATATTATTGATGTTTTAAAACCTTTATATAATTTTAAATCACATTAAAAAAAAACAAATGTACAATTTTGATAAATTTTTTAAAGAAATAGAAAAAGAACAACTTAAAAATAATAGAATTCAAGAACAAAAAGATAATAAAGATTATAGTTATGATGAAGTTAATAAATTAGAAATATGTAATAAATGCAAAAGTTATATTAATTCACATGGACATTGTCCTTTATGTGATTATTAAATAAATATTAAATTTTAAAAATGGATAAAAAATTAAAAGTTTATATCGTATCAAAAGTAGAATTTAAAAATATATTAGAATCTAATAATATAAATGAAGATAATGTTGAAGAATTTGGAGGAGCATTTATAAGTATTAATGATTCTTCTGGTAAATTTTTTCATGAACCTTTTTTTGAATCAGAACATTTTAATGTTATTCAACTTTATTTCGATGATGTAGAACGAGATAATGAGTTTTCGCCAACAAATAAAATAAAAACACAAAAATTTAACGAGGTTCATGGTAAGCAAATTATTGAATTTTTGAAATTTAATCGGAGAGCGAAAACTATTATTGTTCATTGTGCTGCTGGGATTAGTAGAAGCGGAGCTGTTGGCCGATTTGCAAATGATTATTTAAATGGTGATAATAATCATTTTAAATTAGTAAATTCACATATTATTCCAAACGGAAGAGTATCAAGAATATTAAATAATTTAAGAAATGCTACAGACAATATTCATTCCTAGATCTGATAAAGAAATTTTGGACGAGATAATAGATTTAGCTAATAATGAAGAAATATTATTGGCATCATCAAGATATGGATTTATTAATGGCATTAAATATGCAATAAAACATAATGCTAACATACATTATTGTGCTGATTTATCTTTAAGATGGGCTTGTAGTAAAGGATATTTTGAAATTGTAAAAATATTACTTGACAATGGGGCAGATAAAAATGCAAATTTTAATGAACCAATTAAATTTGCATTTAAAAATGATCATAAAGAAATTATAAAATTATTAATAAATAATGGATCAAAAATACCAAATTATATAAAATATGATATTTAAATCTAAATTGTTTGTTAGTAAAAATAAAACAGAAATTATTAATTTATGTAATACTTTTGTTCCAAATAAAATATTAATAGCATCTGTATCTTTTAATTTTATAGAAGGTATTAATATTAGTTTAAAACGAGGAGCTAATATATTATATGATGATAATTATGCATTTTTGAAGGCTGTTTATCTTGGTCATATTGATGTTGTTAATATATTAATAAAATATGGATGTAATATTTATGCACGACAACATTATGCCTTACATCTTGCTGCAAATAGAGATCATTATGACATACTTAAATTATTACTTGAAATGGGTTTAAATCCAAATGGAATTTGTCCATCTTTTAAATATATAGATTATTCATCTAAAATTGTTTGGTTATTAAACAAATATAAATATAATAATTATAAATAAATTTTAGATGAAATAAAAAATATGATGAAATATAATAAAAGTAAATATATTTTTATTATATTAGCAAAATGAAACAACAAAACATATATCGAGAAGTTGAAGAAATTGTTAAAGAAAATAAATTAATGGAAAAACGATATAATGTTAAATCATTTCCTAAAGGCGAACCTTATTTTACTACTTCACAAGAAACAGATATATTCGATATGATTAGAGATGGATTAAATAAAGAAGAAATAATATTAATTATAAAACAGTGGTAAAATAATTTTAAAAAATGAAAGTTCAAGAAATACCTAGTTTTGATATAATGTTTTTTTTAGTTCCACAAGAAATTAAAGACTATTTAATTAAAAGTGAGAATATAAGTCAAAGACCTGACTTTCATCCAGAAGGAAATACATTAAAACATATAAAACTTGTTTATAACAGAGCATTAAAAAGTAACGATATAAATCAAGTTATATCTGCATTATTTCATGATTTAGGTAAAATCGATACTACAACAACTTCACCAAAAACAGGATATCCTACATCCCCAGATCATGAAAAGGTTTCTGCTGAATTAGTTATGAAATATAAAAATTGGATAGAATCTTTTGGCGGAGATATAGAGCAAATTTTTGAAATTGTTTCAAATCACATGAGAATGAAAAGATTTGATGAAATGAAAATGTCTAAACAAGAAAAATTAATGAGTAATAAATTTTACGATAAATTTTTAGAATTTACTAAAATGGACGACATGTTTACTCTTACTCCCCATGAATTAGAAGCAATAAAATAAAATAAAACTTTTTGTAATTTTTGCTGTTTATTATTAAAGATAAATAAATAAAATAACAGAAAGTTTTAATGATTTTTTCTAACTTTACTAGATCAGAAACTGATAATCAAATTCTATTCCAAAATACACTTCCTATTAAAAATGTTGGTGTTCTAAAATTTTATGCTGATAATTTATCTGGAATATTTACAAAAAAAGAATTTAGATGGTCTTTCAATAATAATTATTGGGCTTCTTGGGAAACATTAAATCAAGGTAATTTTACAAATATTAGTGCAGATGGAAATCAATATTTATTTTTAGAAATTCGATATATAAAATCTAATACGTCTTCTATTGTTACTAATTTTTCTGTATCTTATTTAAAATCAACTAGTTCATCTCCAGTTGTTAATGAAACAATAATTGCTTCAGATCCTGTTACTGGTTGTTCTATAGATTATAATGATGTTTGTAATGCTGCATGTTTAACAAATGATGCCGATTATTTAAATGGTCAACCTGGTTCATATTATTTATGGAGAGCTAATCATAAAGGATTGCAACCTATTTCTACAATAACTAATTTACAAACTACATTAACTAATTTATATGAATTAATAGTTGATGCTAGTGTGACTGCTTATTATAATACTGCATTAGATGAATCTATTATAACATATTTTCCTGTTGGTGGATATAGTATAGATGTTTCAGTTGGTTCATTATATCGAAATACAGTTACAAAAATGTGGGATGATTTATTATTTCCAATAATTGATCCGACATTTATAAGTCCTTCATTAAATTTTACAACAGATATCTCATCACTACAAGAAATAGGTGATTTAGTAACTATATCATTCACATCAATTTTTGATAAGGGTGAAATTTACATTAATACATCAAATCAAGATTTTAGAAGTGGAAATCCAATAAATTATAATTATACAGATCCATCTGGAAATACATTATTAACTGATGTTTCTTCAAATTTATTAATAAATAATCCATCAATTAATAACTACTTAGTAACAACTGGTGTACAATCATTTACAAATAATGTTAATTATTCTACAGGCCCTCAACCAATTGATAGTAGATTAGATAATTTTAGTACGCCATTAGTTGCAGGAACAACATCCAATAATATAATTTCTATAGAGGGTATTTATCCATTATTTGCAACTACTTCTGATATATCTACATATTTAAATCAATCATATGTTTCGATGATTACTGGTGATAATATAGAATTTAATTTAGTTTCCGAATCAAGTATTTATAAACAATCATTTTCAATACCATGGGATTGGATTAATTTAAGACCTTTATATAGTATTGAAACTTATAATACATTATCAAATAATTGGGAATATCAAGGAGAATCATCAACTAATTCATTAACTTATTGGACAAGTGATATTAGCACGCGAATAATACAAGCATTAGATGTAAGTTATTACAATTATGTTTATAATGGTCCAAACAGATCATTAATTAATATACGAATAAAATTTTAAACTATGTCAAGACACAAAGGAACATTTACTTTTTCTTCAAATTTTGAACCATTAATTGAATCTCCATTAGATGCTAGAATGAAAGTTTCATCTACACAAGATTTAATAAATTTTTCGACATGGAAAGATATTAATAATAATACTTGGATTTATACAGGAATGATAGTTTCTGTTGTAGATGATCCAAGCATTGTAAATAATGGTCTTTATTTTCTTGCTGATAAAGACAATTATACATTTTCTTCATCATGGGTACAATTAGGAGGACCAGGGGGAATCATAGATGCAAGTGGAACAAGTTCCATTACCTTTCAACTTAATAATGGACAACAAGGCGTCGTATTAACTGATGACGGTGGAAATTTAACTGTAAATACGTGGGATGGAAATTTAGCTTATATTAATGCAAAAAATATTTTTTTAGAAGATGTTTCTATTGTTAGTGGTGTTATTAGTACTATAAATGGTAATAATGTAGATGCATTTTTTGGAATAAATCATAATTTAAATACATTAAATCATATGATTGTTTTGTATGATATTTCTACAAATTATCAAATTTATCCAGAAATTGAAAGAGGATTAAATTCTGATTCTATAACATTTGCTACTCCACCAATTATTGGCGAAAATTATAATGTTATAATTACAGGTTTTTAAATAAATATATAAAATAAATTATTAAATCATATGATTGTTTTGTATGATATTTCTACAAATTATCAAATTTATCCAGAAATTGAAAGAGGATTAAATTCTGATTCTATAACATTTGCTACTCCACCAATTATTGGTGAAAATTATAATGTTATAATTACAGGTTTTTAAATAAATATATAAAATAAATTATTAATAATGGCAAAATATACACAACCTAATATAATATTTGATGGAAGCATAGCATTTATAAAAAATGTTTTTGTTGATACTTCCATCTATTTAAAGGGAACTGCTCATATAAATGCCCCAATATCTGTTTCATCAGGTACTCCATATGCATTAGTTTTAGAAACGGGTACCGGATCGAATTTAATAGTTAAGAGTAAACAATTAGGAACAATGGCATTTGCTACTGACTCTGATTATTATACAAAGACTCAAGTTGATGATAGTCAAGCTATTCAAGATGCATCAATTGCATTATTAGAAGCAGCTACTATTGCTGCATGGAATGGTTTAACAACAACAGATAATAGCGTTGGGCTTGGAGGAACTCTTTCTTCACCTACAACAATAACTACAGATGGTACTAATACACTTACTTTAAGTGGTTTAACATCTGGCACAACTCGTTTAGCTATTATTTCAGATGGTGGTGTATTAAAAACCCAACAATTAGGAACTATATCACTTGAAGATGCGAATGATTATGTTGAGATTGCTGGTGATACAATGACTGGTGATTTAATAGTTCCTGGTATATCAGTAACATTAGATGTATCTATTGGAAGAGATTTAACCGTTATAGGTGATGCTTTAGTTGGTGGTAATTTAACAATTGACGGTTCATTATTCGTAAGAAGTGTTGAATCAATCGATGTATCAAGTGCATTTATAGTACTTAATACAGGCCAATCAGGAATACCACCTGCTACAATGCAATCAGGTATTATAGTTGATAGAGGTGATTTAGAACCATATGTATTTATTTATGATGAATCTCAGAATACATTTAGAATTGGTATAGCTGAATTTGATGCATCACAATATCAAGATGCATCAACTCAAGCAGTTGCAACAAGAGAAGATACTCCAATAGCAGAAGGTATTACATTTTTTAATAATGATTTATATCGTTTTGATACACATGCAAATATAACATTTAATGCAACTACTGGTTTAGATTTAGGTGCTCCTTTAGACGTTGCTTCTGGAAATAATACATCATTAAATGGTGGATTAACAATTGGTGGTCTTTCATTAGGAACTAATGCTTACGCACTAATGGCATCTGCTGCTAATGGTTCAGTTGTGACTACACGATTATTAAAATCACCTGCTTGGACAGATCCTGCTAATTTAACTATAAATGGACCATTATCTATTAGTGGTGGAGCTGGTTCTGTTTTATCTACAATTGATATTTCAATCTTGAAATCATCTGCTACATCTGATGGTTATTTATCATCAACAGATTGGTCTATATTTAATGCTAAACAAGATGATTTAATTCCTAATACTGATGGAGAAATAGCAATAATGGAAGATGTTAGTATTGCTTCATTATCAGCAGGGATTGCATTAGGAATTTCTGGATATCCTGGCCAATTAATTTCAATTGATGCATGTATTGCTACAAGTTCATCTTTAGGAGTTGTAAAAACAGGTGCTGGTATTTCAGTTTCAATTGCAGGCGAAATTACTCCAACATGGGGTGGATCAGGTATTTTAAATACAGTAGCTCGAACAGATCATAATCATAATACTACTTATATTGGAACTGTTACAGAAGCTACAAATTCTTCGGGCCATAATGTTTTAGCTGCACAAGATGTATCTATTGTATATTTAAAATATATTAAACAGGGAAATGGTACAACAATTACATCAGATGCTAGTGCTATAACAATTGCTGTTACAGGAGTTGATGGTTTTGCCAGTAAATATATTGGTAATTTTAGCGGAGTTATAGATACATCTGTAATATTTGAAGCTACTACACATAATTTAGGAGAAGGGCCATTTAATATATCTGTATATGAATTAAGAAGACGAGTTTATACTGAAAATTCATTTGATATTAATGGAGATGTCAAATTGGAATGGACTGCAGGCTCACTAAGTGGTGATTGTTCAGTATTTATTACAGGGTAATAACAATAAAACTAATATAAATCAAGGAGCTATTTTTTAAATAGCTCCTTTTTTATTTGAATAAATAATAAAAGGATAAAGGATAAGAGGATAAATATAAAAATATTAAAATTATATGAAATTTGTAAACGATATATCAATATTTGGTGATTTAACTATAAGTGGCACAGCAAAAGTTTTAACTCTAGGAACAAGCACAGGTAACTTCATAACACAATCAGGAAATATATTACAAGAAAGAACTTCGTTAGAAGTATTAAGTGATATTGGTGGTGTTAGTGTTACCCAAACATCTAGAACATTTGCTGCTATTCCAGAAATAGAATTATATAGAAATAGAGTGCTTGATGACGGTGGAACAATTGACGGTATAGGTGCCTTAATTAATGAACATTTAACATATGATTATTTTGGATTAAGTACATTCGAAGCGAAAAATTTCGAAGTTACAGATGGAGTAGTTGAATTATCAGATGATCTAGATATAAGAAATAGTATAACAACTGGCGGAACAATAAATCTTAATAATAATTTTTTAATTGGTATTAAAACTCCAACTGACACATCTCATGGCGCTAATAAATGGTATGTAGATAATAAAATAATTAGTATAGATACATCATTAAATAATTTATGGATTGATCAAGTATATCAAGATGTATCTATAACTAATTTAGATGTTCTTACTCAATTACATACATTACAAATATCTAATTTAGATTCTTCATTAGATCTATTTTCAACAACAATTTATATAGATGCTTCATTAAACGATATTAGATCAACTTATATTTCAGATGCTTCATTATCAACGGATTTTTATTGGAATGCAAGTAATTTACTTGAGGTTTCAACTGGATTTGGGGGAGCAACTATTAACTATGTCGATGGTTCATTAGCAGCCAGAGATACATCGATAGCTTATTTAGATAATTTAACTCAAACACATACTACTCAAATATCTAATTTAGATACATCTGTAAGTAATTTAGATACTCTTACACAAACACATACTACTCAAATATCTAATTTAGATACATCTGTAAGTAATTTAGATACTCTTACACAAGCTCATACATTAGATATAACAAATTTAGAAACTTCAACTGGTTTATTAGATTCTATAAAACTTAATAACACAACAGATACTTTTACAGGGGTTCTTACCCTAAACGGTTCTTTAAATATATTTGGAGACATTTACCAAGATGGTTCTTCTTACATAACACATGCCGAGAATATTGAAACAGAATCCGCTTTTATTACAATGCGTCAAGGCGCTGTTGTTCAATTAGAAGATGGTTCAATAAGTGGTGTTAAAATTACAAAACCAGATGGAATAACAAATGTTATATTTGGTGCAGGAAATGATGCCATCATGAGAGTTGGTTGGGAAGGCAGCATCTTACAGGCAATTGCAACAAGAGAAGATTCGCCGACAGATACGCATTATGCTTATTGGGATGATAGTTCTTCAATGTTAAAAACTTATGATATTATAGGTAATTATATTGATCCATCATTAAACACTTTAAGAAATAATTTAGATAGTTCTGTAAGTGCTTTAGATACTTTAACACAAACACACACTACACAGATAAGTAATTTAGATACTTCAATTTCTAACCAAGATTTACAAGCTGTTACTGATGTAGGAGCAATCACAACTAATGACATAGAGATAGGCTCAGGCTCAACAAAGAATGCTACTTCAATTATCAACACCTTAGAGTTACAAAATTCCCTTGTAGGGGCTTATTATAAATTAGTAACAGATGACTATATTGAAATAGCTGATAATGCTAATTTAGATGTAGGAACTAGTGATTTTTCACAAACAATACGATTTAATCCTAATTCAGTTTCAGGCACTCAATATCTAATTAATAAAGAGGCTGGTGGAATTGGTTATGGCGTTTATTTAGTTGACGATGATATTTATATACGATTTGACGATGGAACAACTGACGTTTCGGCTATAATTTTAACTGCACAAATAGTTGACAATACTTGGTATTCTTTAAATATTTCTTTTGATAGAGATGGAAATGCTACGGCTATTTTAAATGGTACTATAAGCGGTACTGTTGATATTTCAACAGCTAATTTAACACTAAATAATGCAGGTGCTTATCGAATTGGAAGTACAACGGCTGGTGCAAGTTTCTTTGATGGTGAAATCTCAATGAACTTACATTGGAATAAAACACTCACAACAGCCGAAATGTTAGAAATGAGTCAATGGGACTCAAAGAATCCTCCAATAGCTTTTGCAGATGTTGGGGCGAGTCAGACGGAATTGGTTACTTTACCATTTTCAAGAGTTGGAAGTGGTTGGGTTTATGATGGTGCTGGACAATTTACAGGAACAGCAACAACTTATGAACTATTGGAATCAATAACAGATTATACTTACGGTGCTAATTATAGGGTATCAGTGGAGATAACAGGATATACAAGCGGAGATTTAAAACTTAGACTTGGTGCTGGGGGTACTCAAACTGCATCTTTTAGTGGTGTTGGAGTTTATACTTTTGAAATAGAATGGGATGGTGTAAATGCCTTTTTTGAAATTGATGGAAACACAGCATTTACAGGTGTGGTAGATAATATTAAACTTACCCAAATAGGCAACGTCCTAAACCTAAACGAGTCAGGAATGACTTCAACAACTTGGTTAGACAACTCAGGTAACTCATTGGATGGAACAGTATCAGGTGCAGAACTTATCAGGGATGAAAACTTTGCTGTTGATAATTTGTTTGTGGATGGGTTTATTGAAACATTAGGAGATATTAAAATAAATCCAATTTCTGGAAGTTCTGTTCTGTTATTTTATGAAAACAACACTGCAAAAAGTATATCTACATATGATTCTGGTGTAGGATTTAGAATATCCACTTATCCAGATGAACCAATTTATTTTCAGACAAATAGAAATGGAACTGGCTCTATTGATATGGCGATAGATAATAAGAATCTTGGAATCGGAACGACTACCCCTTTATCTAAACTTTCAATAAACGGAGGACTCCACGTTGGTGGTGATTCAGATGCTGGTGATAATAATTTATTGGTTGATGGAACTGGAACGATTTCAACAATAGCAAACTCAATAGGCGATTTCCTAACTGCACCAAATGCAGGCGGTTTAGTAACACAAAGAACTGCAGTTCAAGTTTTATCTGATATTGGAGCAGTTAGTTCAGTTAATATTGATTCATCCTTAAATGCTTTATGGGTTGATCAAGGATATCAAGATTCTAGCATAAGTGTTTTAGATACTCTTACACAAACACACACCCAAGAAATTGCACAAACAGCTCGTACATATGCTGCAATTGCTTCAGTCGAAGATTATAGAACTAGAGTATTAAACGATGGCGGAACAACTGATGGAATTGGAAGTTTAATAGCAGAACAATTAACTGATGATTATTTTGGTAAAGCAACTTTTGAAGCAAAGAATTTTGAAGTAACTGATGGAGTAGTTGAATTATCTGATAATTTAGATATAAGAAATAATATTGCAGCTGGTGGTACTGTTAGTGGTGCAGATGCTATAGATGCTAGTGATTATGTAACAAAAAGTCAATTAGATAGTTCAATAGCGGCAGGGGATTTACAACAAGTTACAGATATAGGCAATACGACAACAAATTCAATAAGCATAACTGATGGATCACTTTATGTAAGTGGAAATGTAGGAATCGGAATAACAAGTCCAGCGTCAAAATTAACAGTTCAAGGAACAGAAATATCTTCTTTTACTGGAACTACAACTGGAACCGCTCTTATTAGAACAACCACTTATGTTAGTGGAAATTATCGTACATTAGATTTTGCACATAGTACTGACGTGGCTGCTGCAAGAATTGGAGCAAAGGTTACAAGTGCTGGTTCTTATTTACAATTTGGAACTTCAAATAGTTATGCTTCGGGTATTACAAATAATGCTATGACAGTTGATTATGACGGAAATGTAGGAATCGGAACGACAACACCAACAACTTTATTAGATGTTTCAGGTAACATTACATCTTCAGGCAATATATATCTTAACAATTCCCAAAAATTACAAATTGGAGATGCTAATAATTATTTAACTACAACTATTTTAACAACTAGTAGCGGTTCAGGATTTACTCTTCAAACTACAAATTCTGTAGGTGATCTGATGTTTAATACGAATTCTACTGAAGCAATGAGAATAGATAGTTCTGGTAATGTAGGCATCGGGACGACTAGTCCGAATGCTAAATTAGAGATTGATGGAACATCAGTTGTTGGTTTGCATATAGCTTCCACAACTGGGGCATCACTTATGGAAATTGATTCAGCAGATGGAGATACTATGTTAGCTTTTCAAGAAAATGATAGTGCAAAATTTACAATAATGAACGACCAAGGTGAAAGCCAATTTCAAATAAGGAATGGAAGTTCAGGGGCTCCAGCATTTTTCATAGCTGAAGATGGAGTAAGTGAGAATAGTTTATATTTACAAAGTGGTGGCAACGTCGGCATCGGAACAACTAATCCTTCTGCTAAATTATACATAAATGGAGATTTAAATGTAGAAGCTGCTAATATTTCATATCAAGAGAATTTAGATGTAGATATAGCTTCAGAAGTTGTAGCAACATTACCTATAGCAACATATACAGCAGTATTCTTTGACTATTCTGTTAAGAATGGATCTAATGTAAGAGCTGGAACTGTAATGGCTACTCATGATGGTACAAGCGTTGTTTATACTGATACTGCAACCACTGATTTAGGAGACACATCTGATGTTGTAATGTCAGTTGATATATCAGGAACTGATTTAAGATTAATAGCAACAGTTGCTACATCTAATTGGATTATTAAAACATTAGTAAGAGGAATTTAATTGAATATATAATAAAAAGAAATACTAAAAAATGGCAAATGAATTTGTAATAAACAAGGGGTTAATAGTAGATGGAGATGTTAGTGTTAATGGTACTGCCTCAGGTAATGATGGTGTTAATTCAAATGACTTTATAACTAAAGGACAGTTAGATGCGTCTATTGCGGCAGGGGATTTACAACAAGTTACTGATTTAGGAAATACAACAACAAATTCAATAAGCATAACTGATGGATCTTTATATATTAGTGGAAATGTAGGCATCGGAACGACGAGTCCAGGAGGTAAACTTGAAGTTGTAGGCGATAGTTATTTCAGTTATGGTGATGCTTCTGGGGGACGACTTGATGTTAAACCGCAATCTGATGGTTCAAGTGTAATTAAATTAAATGCTTATACTGGAACACCAGAACTTAATATTATAAGTTCAAGTAATAATGATATAATAACAATCCTCAACGACGGCAACGTAGGAATAGGAACGACGAGTCCTGGAAATTTATTACATTTAAAAGATGAAACAAAAAGTTATATCCAATTTGAAGATACAACAGATGGAGTAGCAGGTTTTGTTGGAACAGCCCCACATATGCTAGATTCTGGAACAACAGATAGATTAGGAATTAGGGGAGAAGCAGGAATAGAGTTCGGGGCATCAAGTGTTATAAAAATGGTTCTTGATTCTGATGGAAATGTAGGAATAGGGACGACGAGTCCGGATGCGAAGTTGGATGTTAATGGTTCTTTACAATTAACTGGGTCTACTGCTAGTCCTATTTCTTATTTAATAAATAATAGAGGAGGTGCTTTAAATATACAAAGTCAATCTTCTGCTATATCTTTTGAAATGGATCTTATGACCAAGGATGGAGATGGAACAGATTATTTAACATATAGTTTATGGGGCAAAGGAACACCTACGGCTATAGCAAATAGAGAAAGATTAGTAAACAGATGGGACGTCGCAAATTCTAGATATGAAATTTATACAGAAGCTGATGGCACAGGAACTCTCAGACCTTTAAATATTTATACTGAAGGAAATTTGGGACAAGTGTATTTAGCAACTGACGGCAACGTCGGTATCGGCACAACAGCTCCATTATCTAAACTTTCAATAAACGGAGGACTCCACGTAGGTGGTGATTCAGATGCTGGTGATAACAACCTTTTGGTTGATGGAACTTCTACCTTATCAACAATAGCAAACGCAGCAGGTGATTTCCTAACAGCACCAAACGCAGGTGGTTTAGTAACACAACGTACAGCAGCAGAGGTTGTAACAGACTTAGGTGTAGCAACTACTGCTTATATTGATGGAAGTTTAGCTTTTAGAGATTCTTCAATAAGTGCTTTAGATACTTTAACTCAAACACATACAACTGAAATATCTAATTTAGAGTCTAAGGATACTAATGTTGATAGTTCTTTAAATGCTTTAGATACTTTAACTCAAACACATACAACTGAAATATCTAATTTAGAGTCTAAGGATACTAATGTTGATAGTTCTTTAAATGCTTTATGGACTGATCAAGGATATCAAGATTCTTCAATAAGTGCTTTAGATACTTTAACTCAAACACATACAACTGAAATATCTAATTTAGAGTCTAAGGATACTAATGTTGATAGTTCTTTAAATGCTTTAGATACTTTAACTCAAACACAT
>Ga0208647_1000277_pt1 | contig 17594 bp, 20 predicted proteins | sample AntAceMetag02UKA_FD_184765 | JGI IMG/M metagenome (GOLD analysis project Ga0208647, IMG submission 184765) | Saline lake microbial communities from Ace Lake, Antarctica - Antarctic Ace Lake Metagenome 02UKA (SPAdes) (version 2) | ecosystem: Environmental > Aquatic > Non-marine Saline and... | reverse complement strand
TGTCTTTTAGTGTACTGTCATCGGGATCGAGAAAGTAGAGCACGTTTCCGGAGTCATCCAGAACGCAGCGTTTCATGGCTTCCTGAATAGGCATAAATGCCGATGGTGATGCTCCGATAGCCTCGCCTGTCAGTGCTCCGGTTCTGACATATACATCGGTTGTCTCGTTCCATCTAACACCGTAATATGGCGCAGAGGATATCCCACCGGTGACGATGAGAGATCCGACTAAACGACCAAAGCCTGTGGATGGAAGCCAGTCTCCTCTCAGGTTATGACCTGACCTGGTCACCTCTTGAATTTGCTCAGGCATCATGATCTATCTCCCGTAAATTTCTAGTGAGACTTGGATATTGTTTCCTGCTGCATCAATCTGGACCTCACTTGCATCATCCTTTACAAAGAAAGCTCTGGAGTCATATTGATCTAGTGGGAATCCCTTTGGTGGAGTAGAGCTGCCATCTACATGAGCAGCATCCATCCCCACAAAAACTAATGTGGATGTATTATTGATGACTCTGACTGCCACTGCATCCGTATTGGATACAGGACTGACTGGAGTCCCTGATGTGATGACTGTGGCCTCATCAGCATCAATGACTTTCAGTGCCATTTTTCTCAGATCTTTTGCGCTTGGTTCCATTGTTTGTCTCCTTTGATATGCTGATAATTTAAAATATTATAAATCACTTACTAAACTTATTGAGGGACTCATGGGCTGGTCTGGTCCGAAAGTATAGGACCACTTGATGCCACCCACTGACCTCACTCTCCAGATCACAGGATCTAGATCATCATAATTGAATATCACATAGAATGGAAAGAGAGATCCCTCAATGATGTCCATCATCTCCTGCAGGCTCTCAAAGTCCTTGATGGTGGAGATCTGGAAATCTACAGACCAGGCTGGTCTCTTTCCATATGCTTTCTCAGTCTGGACTATTCCAGCCAGGCTCTGCTGCTGCAGTATTCCAGGAAAGTCTATATCTCCTGAGAGGCCACTGTCTGGCTTTACTCCATTGAATTCATACATCTGACCCATGACCACCTGACCCACCAAGGCATTGACTGCTCTGGCAGTGGCTCCCCATTTATTGAAATCAGTGAAAAAGTATCTAGCATCCACCTCATCAAATTCCTGCAGATAGAATCCTCTATCATCTCCAGTGGGAGTGTCCATGAATATTCCGGTCACAGTGGCGATATTGAAATTACCTCCATTGCCATTCCATTTGCCTCCGGAGGGATCTAGTCCATTGTCAGTCAATTCTAGACTCACTCCACTGGATGGGAGAGTCCCTTTGAATGAGTCAGCAATCTCATCAGCAGTGATCAGCCTGGACCACTGTCTCCACCAGTAGATCCTCCCATTGAAAAAGCCAGAGCTCATAGCATCATTATATCCAATATATACGTCCTCTCCACTGGAGAGAGTGCCATTTGCTGGGGAGATATCTACTCCAGAGCTGGCTACTGGTCCACCATTATTGACCTCAATGGTGGCAGTGGCAGTGGCAGATCTATCAAAATTGACAGTGATGGCCACATCATCTCCCACTGAGCAGATTGAGCTGGCAATCATCACATCCTCAGTATTGGCAATGTCTGAGATCTTAATCCATAGATCATCATCTTTCAGATAGACTCCTATAGTGACTGTACCATCTGACTGAGAGTGGAGATATTGAGTGCCTGTGAGTGAATATGGTCTGATGAATATTTGGATTGCAAAGTCTCCAGAGGCCACATTGATGGGAGTATCCCATGCAATCCGGATGCTGTGACTGGTCCCATTGAGTCTCACATATGGTCTAGTCCTGCCCAGAAATCCTGAGAGATCCCTATTGGCTGAGATCTCAGTGGATGAGGCAAAGCCAGAATTTGTGTCATGAAATCCATGGATGGTCTGTCTCAAGCTCAGAGGATAGACATCTCTCAGATTGTGGCCATCCACCATCAAAAACTTTGTCCGGATCTCTCGCTCCAGTGCTGCATCTATTCTCCACCTAGTAGCCACTCCAGATGTATTGGCCTGGAATGGTCTCCCAGGATGTGAGTCCATTGCATTGATTGCCTGGCCACCAGCTGCAATGGTATTCCCAAAATAGTCCTCTCCAGCTAGTGTCTCCAGAGTGGGCTCCGCTGTGGCATCAATATTGGCAATTGATGTGGGGATGAAAAATTTGATCTGTGATGGTTTTTTTATCATACTCAGCTCAGGTTATGTAGTTGAATTCCAGTGAGAGTCATCTCTGCTCCCCTATCCACAAAGAGGACAAAGAAATATTTGTATATAGTCTGACCTCCTACAGTGTTATTGATTGAGATATCCAGGCCTCTGACCTTGTACGGCATCCCTGATATATCCAGGATGTCTCCCACATCAATCTGCAGATAGTCCTTTGGCATGGTGATCTCAGTGAGATTGTGTGGCTGCTTCCAGAATGCCAGCTTATAATTTCTCATGAGGAGAGCTGTGGCTGAGTCTGGGATGGGGAGAGCATCATATGTCAGAGTGCTGAAATCAGATGGGAGATTGTACTTTGTTTGCTGGGTTGTATCCTCAGCATCTGCTGTGGTGAATTGATATGCTCCATTGAATTCTTTGTATCTTAACCGGACCACAGTCTGCTGCTCAGTGGGATCTGTCCTGGGGAATTCTAGGTCCCTCATGTCCTCATAGTGGAGAGTCATATCAGAGTCAGCATATGTATCCTCAATGGCTTTGAATCTGAATTGACCAGATGTATTCCACCACATGAATGATCTGAAATCTTTGAGCAGCATACCCAGCAGATCCCGTGATTCCTGTGATGTATAAATCACAAAAGAGCAGAGATATGAGACCAGGTCATTGGAGAGGACATTGAGTGACTCTCTATCTATATAGTCCTCATCATCTATGCCCAGCTCATCAGTGAGCAGTGATTCAAATATCCCAGCAGGATTCTCTATCATCTCACCAGAGTCCTCATTGTCAGCATGACTGACAGCCCAGCCTGAGCTGGTCCCTCTTTGCTCAATCCAGATTCCATACTCTCTGCCTTTGCAGGCCACCAGGATCTCATCCGGAGCTGAGCCTAGATCATATTGAATTCTCTTGTATAGCTCATATAGATTGCCTCCAAGGACTGGGTCCTCATCCAGTGGATCTGCCACTCTGACATCTACTATCTCTGAGATCCCTGCCTGAGTAGCTGCCTGGGTCCCATATGCATTGATGACTGAGGATGAGTCTCCCATGAATGAGACTGAATTGATCTTGGCAGTGGGACTGGTTCCTGGTGATAGATTGGTCATGGCCACCTTTCCAAAGATAGCCACCTCATGGATATCAGCATCCTCTACCTCAGCATTGATCCAGGCTGGGAATTCAGCATCAAAATAGACCAGGCTCCAGGTCAGGAATTCTGTATTCAATGTGGCTCTCTGGGCAAAGTCTCCATCACAGGCTCTAGATCCATTGCTCCAGATGTCAGTCCCTTGATATCCCACATTCCCATTGCCATAGTGATAGTCATAGAATCTAGACACATTCAGCAATCTATAGGTGAGGCCTGTCCCTATGATCCCAGGCTGCTGAGTCAGAGTGAGTGAATTGACTCCATGGATGACACTGACTGGGATGTATTCAAAAGTAGCTCCATTGGAGATGAATAGAATATCACCCACCATTCCATTGGTGAGAGCTCCAGTGGCTGATGAGAATGTCTTTGCTGTGGCAATTGTGACTCCATCAGTCCCACTGTCCACAGGCTCTCCAGTCTCAATGATTGCTCCGGAGGATGTATTCTGGATGATAGTGAATGATGGCAGCTGGACTGGTCTCCCTGAATTCTTGTCCTCAGCCCAGACTCCAGAAAGCTCATACATTGCATGATGAGAGACCTGATATCTATAGTCTCCTATCTTGACAGCCTTGACCATCTGATGAGATCTGTCTGATGTAGTGTCAGCCTCCACCTCACTCCCAAGATGGAAAGAGTGATCACCATAGACTGTGGGCTTTTCTTTTCCTCTGGAGGCTGGTGGGAGTCCTTTGTTTGTATCTGATGCATCTGTCTCAGTGAGTGGGTGGGAGATCTTGGCCAGGAATAACTCAGTCCCGTCAAAGACTGTGAAAGTGGTCATTGATCTGGAGTGAGTGGGCTCCCTCATGATCCCATTGGTCTGGATCTCCAGGCAATTGGCAAAGGTGGTGATCCCTGGCAGATAGAGCCTGACATCAATCCTCCTATTTTCAAAGCCTATATCTGAGCCGGTTCCTAATTCCTCCAGGAGATCTGAGAATCTTTTGCCTGGCTGATATTCTAGATTGTCAATTGTGAGAGTGAAAGAGTCAGTCAGTGGAATGTGAGTGATGAGGTCCACTCCATTTGATTTGGATGGGATGGCCTCCAGGAGTCCAGCAAATCTCTCACCATCCAGGACCAGATCCTTTGTGGCCAGAGAGACATAGTCTCCAGATCCCTCAGATCCATAGTAGAGTCTGGCTACTGCTCCAAGCTCTCCAGGGAGAGATGATAGGGATGCCCATTGTGCTGATGGTGTGATCAAAAGAGTCTCACAAATCTTTGAGAGAATTTCTTTGGATTCCGATTTGTCAATATTTCGGTCATCCCTTTTTTGGCTGCATCCTCTATAGTGGGGATCACTTTCTTTTTGATCCACTTCTCCTCAGTGATTCCCTCAAAATTGAATTGCTGCTGGAGGATGATATCTCCCTGGATACCTGATGCCTCAATTCCCAGATTGCCTCCTGCCATTCTAGCCAGTGGCAGTATCCCCTCAGATCTACCAGGCTGCTCTCCTGCCTCTCCCAGTCCTCCACCATTAGGCATTGAGAAAAAAGTGGGAGCAGAGATGACTCCACCCTTTGCAAATTTTTGCCTCTTGATGGTGGCAATCTGTAGAGCTCCAGCTGCCCCCACTAAAGCAGCATTAATAAAATTTAGTGGTGGTGGAGCATCCAGTGCTTTGATTACGGCTACTGCAGTATTTGCAGTGGCTTGAGCAATTCTGATGGCCTGACCTCTCCTGGCTGCTCTTTTCTCATCCTGGACTGCTTTCTCTCTGAGAGTGTCTTTTGTCCTGGCAAATCTTGTCTCAGCCTCAGCAGTCAGTCTGAGTCCCTGCTCAGTGAGCTCTCCTCCTACTGAGTTTCTCCTCTTGATTGATGCAATCTCATTCTCAAATATTGTATTTTCATTGTCTAGATGGTGCTCTAGTTTCTGATCAATCTGCTGCTTTTCCATATTGAATAGAGCATCAGCCACTTTCCCCATATTATTAAATAATTCTTGAGCCTTGCCCAGCTTGTGCTGCAATTCATCATCTGCAATCTTTTTTCTTTTCTCTGCCTCCAGTTTGTCCAGCTCAGTTTTTGATGCACCAGCGGCCTCCCATGCTTCAAGGTCCTCCTCTAGTAATTTTCTCCTGAGTTCAAACTCCTCAGTGGTCAATGCTTTGAATAGTTCTGAGAATTCCTTGATATCTTGCTTTTTCTTCTCCTCAGCCTTTTGGAATTCAGATGCAGTCTGGATCTTTTTGACCATCTGATCTGCCTCAGTCTGAGCAGCTGTCACAGCTGCAGCATGAGCCTTGGCCTCAGCCTCCTCTACATCTTTGATCTTTTTCTTGAGTTCCTCCTGCTTGGCCAGCAGATCCTTGTATCCTGTGGAGAGACCTTTGACTTTGTCCCACCAGCGAGCAAAGCTAGTATCCACTCTGTCCACCCAGGCCACATCCTCCTTGGCAGTCCTGAGCTCATCATTGACAGCCTCAAGCTCTCTCTCCAGTGCCTGGATGGGAGAGTCCTCCATGAGACCACTCCATCTGAGAAAGTTATTGATCCAGGCAATAATGGCAGGGAGTCCATCAGTGAGATTCTTTGTGAGTGTGGTGATCTGTGGAGCCAGTGTGAGGACTGCTGTGGTCAGCTGAGTGCTGATCACTCTGCCCATAATTGTGAATTGATCCTTGGCAGCCTCTGCTCCCCTGAGCAGATCCTCATCAATGATGATGCCCAGCTTGTGAGCTTGGACTCTATACTCATCTAGTCCAATAGATCCCTTCCTGAGCATATTGACTAGTGCTGCTCCCTCTGAATCAAAGGCCTTGAAAGAGATCCTCAGCTGCTCCTGCTCTGATTCAGCATTCATGATCACATCAGCTAGATCATCCAGGATATCTGTGGATTGTCTGGTCTGACCATTGGCATCCCTGACAGCTATGCCATAAAAGTCCAGAGTCCCTCTGAGCTCACCCACTCCCTGAGCTGCCTCAGCTGCTCTCCGGACAAATCTCTGCATCCCCATGTCCAGAGCAGACTGCTCTACTCCAGCCAGCTGTGCTGCAAATCTATATTCCTGGAGTGCATCAGTAGAGATCCCAATCTTGTCAGCCACTTTGACTGTCTTATCAGCAATATCAATAGATCTCTTGATCAGCAGACCCAGAGCACCTGGTCCAGCTACTGCCAGGACTCCAGCCTTGAGGCCTCCCAATGATTTGGTGAATGATTTGCCTGATTTGCTGGCCAGGTCAAATCCTTTTTTGATTCCTGATGAGGATGTCTTTGCAGAGGATCTGGCCTTTGCCATATCTGCTGCAAATCTGGCTGAGCTCGCTGCCAGGGATACGAATAGACCACCTACTTTTTGAGCCATTAGTCTTTGTCCTCTTTTCGTAGATCTGAGCCACCATATGCAGCTGTGAGCATTTCAGCAATCCGGATCATATCTGATGGCTTTTGTGGTTCTTTTTTTACCAGATTCATCTTGCTCATCAGTGTGTCCCAGTTTGGCATTTTTTTGGCTCTGGTCCAGTTTGCTATGTGGTAAGCTGACCAGACCTGATTCATTCTATCTCTTTTTAGATCCTCACTGAATCCCTCTACTTTTGCCTGCAGCCAGATCTTTGTCTGATATGGAGTGAGTCTCCTGAATTCTCCAGGAGACATCCCATATCTATAGCATCTCAGCTGGGCTGATTCCACCAGTCCCAGAGGATTCTTTTCAGGAATCTCCGGACTGGCCTCTTGGGGTCCAGGCTGGGATCTCCCATGGTTGTCCCATACCAGGCCACTGTCATGGCCTGCTGGATTCCCTGAGCCACTGGGATGATGGGAGGAGACATTTTCATGATCAATCCAGGTGGGAATTTTCCTGGGTGGTGGAGCTCTAGTCCAATGGATAAGACTTTGGCCAGTACCTCAAGATTGGGAGTGAGGCCTGCATCTGTGATCTGAGAGTCAAAATCCTCTCCCAGCTCAGAGACCAGCATCATCACTGCATCCCAATCATAGCACAAAGTCAAAGACTGATCCATCAGCTTGAGATCAATATTCCCTGTGAATTGATTATTCATTAGGCCAGCGTTGGCTCGCCACTGATTTTCAGAGTGACTGATGCAGTCATCCGGTCCTCAATTGGCACTGTGGGCTCAAAGCTAGTGATCAGACATGGAAAGCTCCATTCAGTCCCAGCAGTATTTGGAAAGACCATCTCAAAATTGACAGCAGCTCTCCCCACCATTTTTGAGATCAGTCCAGTGGTCTCATCCTGGGTCCCATCAGATGGGAGAAAAGCCAGATCCACTGACAGCTCACCAGCATCCAGCAGTCCTGCAATATATGTTTTCCAGGCATTTGTTGAGGTGGCATGAGTAGTGTCCACTGCCTCCATTGATAGCCCAGGTCCACTGATTCCAAGTACCTCAGCCAGTGCTGTGAATACCTCTGGAGTGGCAGCATTGCCCATCTTTAATAGTACACCATATCCAATATCAGCCATGATTCTCTCCTTTGTTTTTTATCATGATTTATACTTTGTATTTCATATCGTATTCCAGGAGTCTCCTGTGATTCTCAGTCTCTGAATCATAGAGATCTTTCCGATTTTTCAGGAATGATCCCTGGATAGTTTCTGCTCCAGCTGCTCCCTTGAATCCACTCAGGAGAGCATTGACAATATTGCCCAGTGCAATTGATGCATCCAGTGTGGCTGCATAGCAATCAATCTGGAATCTGACAGGGATGAGATCCAATGCTCCAGTGGCAGAATACTCATCCTCTCCAGTGATATTAGTGATCACAATTGCTGGCACTGTGGGCTTTTGTGGCAGCTGGACTCCATAGATCCTCAGTCCAGTGACATCAGTGATGGCAGTAGTGGCCTCCATTAGTGTGACAAGTCCTGCCTCAATCATATTCCTAGAGCCTTTTTGCCAGCTTTGGAGAGCTTGCCACTATAGGTCTGCTTGAGCAGTCGCTTGGCATATCTCTCAATTGTGATGAATGTATCACCTATAAAATTTGCTCTGACTTTCTCTTTGGTCCGGTCCCAGCCAGTCCTCATGAATGGAGTGGCCTTGACTCCCTTGGATGTCTTGATGGGATGAGCCAGTCCTGGACCACTCATCACACTGGGATCATGAGCCTGCAGCTCAATCACTTTCCCCTTTGGTCCATAGACTCCAGTCCCATACTCCCAGAGATATGCCCACCAGTGATCTGGATCTGGTCCTATTGATAGTGCTGGGACTTTAGTGCTGGGGATGACTCTGATCTTGATTGATGAGGCCATGCTTTCAGAGATCCCTCTGGCTCCAGCTTGAATGGCTTTGAGTGCTGGCTTTCCAGATCTCCTGAGTCCACTTTTGAGCTGAGCTCTCCCCACTGATTTAGGCATTGAGTCAAAGACTCTCATGAGTTCCTTGCCTCCCTCAGTATCAAATTGAAAATAGGAATCATTCTTTCCCATCAGGCCACATTCCTCTTGGCTCTGATCATGGTGGCCACTCCTCTCCGGACTGGAGAGACATACTCAATATCATAGACATCCCCATCATAGAGGATTCTGTGGAGTGGAGTGATGTCAGATCTGGATCTGACTTTAAAATTTGTCATGTCCTGAGCTAGTTCCTGCTGATCATTCTCTTTCTCAGATCCTGTCAGTGGGATGACTTGAGCCCAGACTGTGGCCAGCTCACTCCAGCTGGCAATCATGTCTCCTGCTCCTGACTTTGTGGGAGTATTCACCTGGATCTCAATCCTGGCATCTAGATCACCTATTCTCACACTACCTCCATGATATCTACATGAGGGAAAGAATCCAGAGCAGAGTCTGGAGTGGCATTGAATACTTTTATCTCTAAGGCCTCCAGTGGCTCCAGGAGGCTGTCAAATGATTTCAGCATGTGCTCATATCTATCAGGGATTGATCTTGCTGGTGAGTATCCTGGGAATGAGTTCTGACCATCCACTGACTGCATATCATATCCCAGGAGGACTATTCTCTTGGCTCCCAGGTGGACTGCTAAATTGATTGCAGCATATCCAGAATTATTTCCATGTCTGAGAGCAGTCCGGTCATCTTCAAGTCCCAGCTCTCCAGTGCATTGCATGAATCTGACCTTGGCTGGATCTACTTTGTGATATTGATAGAATTGCTTGTCATTCTCAGTATCCCAGGCCAGGCCTATTCTCACTCCACAATATTCAGGGAGCTCATCAGCATAGTGTCTCCAGAATGCAGCATCAGTGGCATAGAGCACATCTGCCCAGGGAGCCATCAGATAGGATGCATTCACAGCAATCACTCTGGCATTGCCTTGGATGTGATTGATCTGCTTTTCAGATAGACTAGGTCCACATCCCAGGATGACAAAAGTATCCTCTGTCCAGATGGGAGGGACTGAATAGAGCTTGATGGAATCCCTTGTCAGCATGTAGTGACCTGATGTGATGCCTTGAGCCAGGAGTAGGCCTTTGGGACTGTGCTGGTGATAGTTCCAATGACTACATCCTCTCTATTCTCATACCAGTGTCCTATCAGCATGAGCATGGCTCTGATGAGATCCTTTGGGACATCTGTCCCAGCATCCCCATATCCAGCCACATATCTGATCTTGACTGCTCCGGTCACTGCTATGGCCACAGGATATGAGTATCCATAGGCTGGAGTGATCCTGGCAGGCTTTGAGGCTAAGTCCATCCGATATTCAGAGGAGTCCCAGGTGATATCCACTCCATCAGAATCCACATAGATGATGCTGGTGATAGACTGCAGCAGTGGTCTCTTGAGTTTGATTGGACTGCCATCCATAGGAAAGCAATCCAGACCCATCTCCAAGGTCTGAGTGATGATGGCCAGGCCAGCATCTATCTCCAGCCTCTGCCTGGCAGCAGTGATCAGAGCTGTGATATAGTCATCATCAGCAGTGACATCTACTTTCAGATGAGCCTTGGCCTCCACTAGAGATATAGGCTCCACACTGGGAGCCTCGATCTCGATCAGACTAAAGTGACTCATCTATTTCCCAGGAGGAGGAGTAGACTTTGCTGCTGGTTTGGCAGCTGGTTTGGCAGCTGGAGCCTCAGCTGTCTCAGGTGCTTTGGGAGCTGCTGCAGTTTCCAGCTTGGAGACATCATCTTTGGCCTGGACCAAATTCTTTTTCCGGTCATCCAGATCTGATTCCTCAGACTTGACTGACACTAGACCCTCAGCCAGATCTTTCTTTCTGGATTCCAGATCTGACTCCTGCTCCTCAATGGACTTGAGTCCCTCAGAGATCTCCTCTTTCCTGGAGTCCAGTGCTGCCTCCTGGATCTTGAGCTCATCATCCTTTTTCTGGATCTCAGCTGCTCTGGCCAGAGATGCTGAGTCATCAGCCTCTTGAGCTTTTTTGTCCAGCTTTGCCTGAGCCTCTGGGCTGATATACTTTTTGGCATACTTTCCCTCAATGAGCTGCTCAGCTTCCACATGAGAGCATTGATCTGGGACATTGAGGACCTTGCCTGCATTCCACGTTTTCTGTGGTCCTGCCAGCAGTGTCATCATAATTATTTGATATTTAGATTTTGCCATGAATCACTCCATCACTATGGTGAATGTTCCTGATTTAGTGTCACCAGCTTGAGCAATGAGGACTTTCACCCTATCCTCTGCTGCATTGATATGATTGACCATAGATCCCCCACCTGGCACAGTGGCAAGTCCATTGCCATCCTCATCATGGATGAGCTGCCTGGGAGCTTTGGTCTTTGATGCTGTGACATTTGATTCTGTCCAGATATTCTGTCCAGTGGCCTCCAGAGTCACTGTGATATCCACAGTGTCCTCAAAGTCATCTTTGTCATAGATCACATTTGAGATCTTGCCATTGATGACTGGAGTGTATCCTACAGCATCACCAGATGAGTCTGAGGTGAGCTGGATGATATGTCTCTCAATATAGGTCATATGACCTCCTATGAGGTGGCAGTCATGCCCAGGCTCTCAAGTACCACTAGGATGGCTTTGATTGCTATGACATTTGTGGCCTCATTTGTGGGATCTGCAATGTGACTGGCCTGGGTTCCACTATTGGGCTGGATCTCTCCACCAGTTTCCACTTTGATTGCACCACCACTGGCTATGACCTGACGATCACCACCATTATCCCGATATACTTTTGGCTGATATTCTGACATAGTATTGTCCTCCGTTGGTTGCAATAGAGAGGTGGCTATGACTCCACCTCTCTATCTATCCATTGATTGGAACGAATTGATTTAAGCAGTACCCTCAGCAGGAGATACATGGAGCTCTCCATTGACTCCGGTCCCTTGAGACTCTGGAGCTTTTTTGCCATTATACTGCATGTATAATCCATCTGAGACCACTGCATCAGCAGTCCCTCTGGTCACTACAATCCGGACATATCGCTTGGATGGTTTGACCAGGTCCAGGAGAAATGTCTCATTATCATCATCAGCAGCAATTGTCTGAGATGTGGCCAAGAGATCAGCTGCATCTGAGAGATCTGATTCATCTCCCTGCTGGGCCTTGATTGATGTGACAGCAGTGGCAGTGATCACTCCCATCCTGATGAGCATCAGGACTGACTCAAAGCCAGCCATGTCCAAGGTGGTTCCATTGATTGCTGTCTGAGCAGCTACTCCAGCAGCTGGAGTGACAGCTGTGCTGACTTTTGCATTTTTAATCATGTTTTGCATAGTGTTTATTCCTCTTTGGTTGCAGCAGGGAGAGTGGCTATGGCTCCACCCTCCCCACCTATCTGATTAATCAGAAAGATATTTATCCCAGAGTTACTCTGGCAAAGGCCTCCTCAAGCACAGGCATTCCATCCAGCTCAGCCTCACCAATGAATCCCACTTGGCCAGTCTTAGCATAGAGCTCATTGAGCCTCTGGATCTCAAAGGCCAGGGAGTCTGCTATCCAATACTTGGACCAGTCACCCAGGATACCCACATAGAGTCCAGTTGTGAAAGTAGCTGGAGCATACTCACTCTGGTGGACAGGATTGCCCAGCAGCATATCAGGATCACCCACTTTTTTGGATGGTTCCCAGATATATTGACCATTGCCATCTTTGAGCTTAGCAATCTGCTTGACTCCGGTCCGGTTGAATAGCCATTGAGCTACTTGCTGATATTGAGCTTTCAGACCATACTTGGCCTCAATCAGACCATCAAGGCGGATCTCTGTGGTAGTGTTACCAGTTGAGAAGTCCCTGCCAGTGGAGATTCCATCAGATGATGCTGTGAATACTCCAAGAGGCTGCTGATTGCCATTACCAGTGAGAAAGCCTTTTTCCTCAGTGATTCCGAATTTGTAGGCCAGTCGCTCAATGATGAGCTGCTCTGCTGGGATGGCAGAGAGCCGGAGTAGTTTTTTGGAGATGATAATCTCTTTGGCCAGCTTGTGAGGAGTCAGGGATCTCTTGCCCACTGACATGGTGGAATCACGTTGCACAGTACCCACCTCAGCTGTCCAGTCTGCATCAGATGGATCATTGTCCATGGAGACCGCTCCCATGGATGCTGATTCATTGAGAGTGAATTTTGTGGCCAGCTGCCTGACAAAAGTCTGATCATCTACTGCCTTGATCAGCTGACTGACAAATTGTTCTGGTGGGACCAGATATCCAGCTTGGATATCATTGTCAGACTGGAGGGATCTCAATTCCTCACCCATGTCCCTGACTTGACCACTGACCAGAAAGCCTCTGAATTGAGTCAGCTGAGCAGCTGCTCTCTGAGCCTCTGGTGATCCTTTGTCAGCAATGGAGAGAATGTCCTCAATAGACTGGACCTGATTTGCAAGGGATCTCTCAGCATCTCTCTGTCTGACAGCCACATCAATCTGATCCTGGATGTCATCTGCCTCATCCATGAGAGCATCAAATTTGCCTCTCTCCTCATTTGTCAATTTTCTTTCTTCGATCTCAGCCAGGTTAGTGATGGCTCTAGCATCAGTCTCAATCAGCTGGACTCGCTTTTTTTGCAGTTTCTTTAGGTCTAACATTGTTTAGATCTCCTTTGTTTTTGACCTGTTTTTATTATTTGCGCTTTGCTAGATCTAGCCTGCGCTGCAATATATCAATCTCCCAATTGTCCTCTGGGATCTCAGGATTTTCTCTTTGCTCCTCAATCCAGTCATTCAGGGATCTGGCTGAGGTGGTAGTGTCATTGTAGACTGGACTTGTGACTGGTCCCATCTCAAAGCACTTGAGCTCCAAGAGTGTCCGGACTACTACCTCACCATCATCAGAATACTCCCATTGATCCTTGATAGTCTGGAAAGTGAATGAGCTCCCCTTGACATCTCCTCTATCTATCATCACTGGGAGATCTCTACCAATTTGAGTGTCTGGAGCTATGACACTATAAAAGGCTCCAATGGAGTCCTCAGTGATCTCCAGAGTCCCAGCTGATTTCCTGCCCAGCAGGAGGCTCCGGTCATGATTGAATGCACATATGATATCATCATTGGCAATTGTGTTGGTGAATGCTCCTGGAGCAATTCTTTCAGTGAACCAGAGACCCTCAGAGTCTTTATTGAAAACAGCACCATATCCCTCAATATGTCTGGGCTGGCCATCCTCACCTCCATTCATCCGGATCTCTTGACTGGGGAGCAGCATTCTCTCTCTCTGGTCCTGTGGTAGAGATCTCTGATGCTGTGCCTTGATAGCCTCCAGCCTCTCCTCTTTTCCCAATTTCATCAGATCAATCTTTGCCATTATTGTCTCCATCCTCTTTGAATATTTCACTTATTTGATCATGTGGGAGCTGCTGGAATAGTGCTCTCATTCCCAGCATTCTCACTTGTTTGACTTCCTCATTTGTGAGCTTTCTCATCTCATCAGCATTCACCATATTCAGTGGCTGGAGATAGACATCTCCCTGATCACCAATCCCATTCATATTCTCAATCTTGAGGATGTCATTGACTGATAGCCACCCCCACATCCTAGCTAGTGAATAGGCTGCATATCTTGATTTTAGGTCACCTCTCAGCAGTGCATCCACTTTAAATTCTGCAAAGAATCTGAGCTTATCAGTGCTGTCCAGGAGGTCTCTTGTGATAGCCTGCTCCCATTTGACTAGCCAGGGAGTGAGTGAGAATATGACAAAGTCCAGGGACTGCTGCTCAATATTATTGAAAGTAGCTCTCTCCAGATCCCCAATCATGTGAGGTGGGACTCTGAATATCCTGGCAATATCTGTGACTTGAAATTTTCTGGTCTCTAAAAATTGTGCATTTTCCGGAGTGATAGAGAGCTCATGGATCTTGAGACCCTCCTCAAGTATAGCATGTTTATGGGATCTGTTGACTCCCTTGTGCTCATCATTCCAGCTCTCATTGATATTCTGCTTTCCCTTGTCTCCAAGTGACCCAGGATATTCAAAGACAAAGCTGGGAGTGGCATCATTTCTATAGAATCTGGCTCCATACTTTTCAGCTCCCAGACTCAATCCAATGGTCCTCATGTGGTTTGCAATTGGGTCCAGACCAGACAATCCATCCACAGTGAAAAACATGATTTGCAGCATCTCATCAGCCAGGATGATTCTAGATCCTCCGGACAATGGATAGTATCTATAGGCCTTGACTCCATCTCTCACCCAGAATGGCTGGACTCTATCAGGATGCCTGGGGATGATCTGGTCCACTTCTCCTCTATTGTTGAATATGATCTCACCATAGGCATTGCCTCTGAGGAGTACATGGGCCATCATCATCTGCTTGAATTCATATGGAGTCTGGAAATTGTTTGGACTGCTGTGGATGATTGTGAATAGTGGATGATCTGATGCTTTGATCTTTCCATCATCAGATCTCTGATAGAGAAAGATTGGGAGACTGGCCACTGTCTCAGCCAGGAGACCCACTGCTGAGGACACTGCTGATACTTGCATTGATGTCTCAGCTGTCACCTGGAGTCCAGTGTCAGGATCTGCTCCACCCCAAAAGTGGCCCCATCCTGGAGAGCTGATTAATTGTGAATATTTTCTGGCTCTCTTGAGTGGTGAGACTAATGAGCTCAGTGTGGATCTGACTATATGGCTGGCCATATTACCCACTGAGCCTCTCTTGATTATACTGATTGGATACCCCTTTCCTCATAGACTGAGGGACCAGATGGAGCATTGTCCTTGGAGATTGCTCTGCCAAGTGCCATCACTGTGGCCACTACTCCATCAATTTTCTCTGGTGATTTCTCTTTGTCTGGTTTGATGTTGCCAGCAGGATCTGACCTGGTGGCCACATTGGATATCATCCACTTCATGACTGGATTGCCATCATGCCTGAGCTTTTTAGTGAGGATCAGAGTCTCTAGTTCTTTTGATGGTCCGGACATGGAGGCAAAGCCTTGGCCATATGGGATCACATTGAGACCATCCTCCTGCAGCTCTGACATCAGATAGGATGCATTCCATCTATCAAAAGCTAACTCCTGGAGAGGCACAATCAGACCCAGCTGCTCTAGATCTTTTCTGATATATTTCTGGTCCACTACATTCCCAGGAGTCAGCTGCAGCCATCCGGATCTAGACCAGGCTATATAGTTTCCTTGAGACTTCTCATCTCTTTCTGCAATATTGTCCTCTGGCATATAGAATCTGGGGATCAGTTTCCAAGTATCATCCTCAGCCAGTGGTGGCCATAAGAGAGCCAGAGCTGTGATATCTCTTGTGCTTGAGAGATCCAGTGCTGCATAGCATGAGACCCCTCTCATGTCATCCAGCTCCAGGATTGAATCCAATGCCTCCCAATCCTCTACTGATAGCCATCTATTCTCCTGCTCAGTCCACTGATTCAGGTGGAGTCTCCTGAATGCATTCTGTCTGGCTGGAATCCTTTTGGCTTTCTCACATTCTGAAAATAGATACTCAGGATTGACTGTCACTCCATAGCCTGGATTGCAGGCCTCCCAGACCACAGGATCTGTCCAGTCTGCATCATCCGGAGCAGCATAGATCACTCCATAGAATTCATCATCCTGGATGGCTCCACTGATCACTTGCTTTGCATAGTCATGGTATTCATAGCAGATGGTGGTCCGGTCATGTCCTGCAGTGGTGAAAAAGATTGTCAAAGGCTGCTCTCTGGCAGAGGTGGCTCCAATGAGAGTGTCATGGAGCTCTCTATTTTGTTGGACATGGAGCTCATCAAATAAGAGTCCAGAGATATTGAATCCATGCTTAGTCTTTGGAGCTGAATTCATGACCTTGAATAGAGATCTAGTCCCAGCCACATAGATGGAATCCTTGAAAGATTCAGTCCTGCCAGATAACTCTGGAGACTCCTCCACCATGTCCTTGGATAGATCAAATATGATTTTGGCCTGATCTTTGTCACCAGCCACAGAATAGACCTGAGCTCCAGGCTCTCTATCAGCCATGGTCAGATAGAGTCCCAGCCCAGATGCAAAGGCTGATTTTCCATTCTTTTTGGGGATCTCTAGATAGGCCACTCTATATCTCCTGGTGTGATCTTTCTTTCTTTTCATTCCAAAAACATTATTGACAAAATCAATCTGATATGGCATCAGCTCAAATGGTTTGCCAGCCCATTTCCCTACTGTATGCTGGAGCAGCTGCTCAAAGAATGTGATGACCTTGGCTGCTGCTTTTTCATCATAATAATATAGTGACTCATTGGAGCTCATGCATCTCCGGACTGGCCAGGAGTATATCCATTCCCACCATCCATATCACTGAGGATCTCATCCATTGCAGTGGCTGGTCTGGGAGCAGGCTTGTGTGGTGGTGGTGGTCCAGTTTGGTCAGTCTCAGCTGGGAGCTGTGGTCTATCTATCAGAGTGGTCATGACTCTCAGCTTTGTCCTGGCTGATGGAGTCAATCCAAATTCTGCATAGAATACTTTCATCTGCTCCAGGCTTTTATTTGCTATATTTAGCCAGGGATTCTGCTGTAGATATCCCATTGAATTTATTACAATTAGCTCACCATGTCTCCTGACTTTCAGCTCGGCTTTTCTCCACCTGTCATAGACTTGACAGTATGAGGCAATAGAGGCCATGTCCAGCTGGGACAATAGTCCTAGAGTGAGGAGGAGTGGAGTGATTCTTTTCCACTCTCTTTTTGCATATGGTGATAGATGATTTGGACACTTTGGAGCAATGATGGCTGGCCTTGGCTCATCAGGAGATATGGCTTTCCTGCCTGGATTCCCCTGGTCAATTCTCAGCTGGGTGGGTTTGGGATGTCTACCCATTTGGAGCTCTGGGAGCTATAGGGGAGCCCCCCCTCAGAGATTTCGTGCAAAAAAAATTGACGT
>Ga0208647_1000276_pt1 | contig 17675 bp, 37 predicted proteins | sample AntAceMetag02UKA_FD_184765 | JGI IMG/M metagenome (GOLD analysis project Ga0208647, IMG submission 184765) | Saline lake microbial communities from Ace Lake, Antarctica - Antarctic Ace Lake Metagenome 02UKA (SPAdes) (version 2) | ecosystem: Environmental > Aquatic > Non-marine Saline and... | reverse complement strand
TTTAATTTTTTTACTTAGGATTAGTGAAAAGTATACACAGAGAAGTATAGGGGGGGGGCATAGAGAGATGTAGGAAAGATATATAGAAAGTACAAAGACAAAGGCGTACAAGGGAAGTACACAGTGCTAGGTAACACATATACAAAGACAAGGGAAACCAGACTAGATAAAGACACATAGAGTGCCCCAAGAGAAACCTATACAACACAGTACAAAGGTACGTAGAGGAAACCAGTAGGAAACCTATAGAGGGAAATATAAAGAGGAAAATACTCGTGTGCCGATAGTGTGGTGGGGTGCGCCCCTGGAGTTCGATCTCATAGGGGGGGGTATCGTACTAACATAGTATCTGTCAATATAAAGCTTAGTATTAGCTACTGGTAAATAAAAACTATTTTAACTAATTGCATGTTTTTAGGTACGTTTTTATATACATAACTACCACTATGTGATATTCTTAATTATGAATAAATTATATTATTTTAAGTTTAAAATCTCTTTAAGCAATCCACCTTGAGAATACATAAGACGTGTTATGTGACGTCTGTTGAAACCTGCCAAATTGCTGAAAGAGAACGTTGACAGTAAAGTGTACGTAAGAATATAGATATTGTTTATATAAAGACAATCATATCAATATATAAATAGAATAAAATTAAAATAAAAAGGATGTATAAAATGATTAAAATAGAAACTACTATAGAAATAGATAGTAATGATAAATCGCATGAGGAAACCTATTTTAAAGTAATCAATAAATTAAAAGCAAGTGAATTAGAATATATCATAACATTTGTTATGAATAAACTAGATAACAATTTGTCTAGAAGTGAATTATATTCGGCATTGTATGAATATTGTTTGAATAAAATAGATGGTAAAAATCAATATGATTTTTATATACCCATCTATGATATAATGAATGAGAAGTATATTCAACGTTGTATGAATATTGTTTGAATAAAAGGATGTATAAAATGAACAATCTAATGTTAGTAAAAGGTGTTAGAAACGGTAAAAGATGGAAGTTAGCATATAAAGAAGTTGAAGAAACTGACAACGTGTTACACTCAATATTCTTTGACCTTGACCCTTGCTACGATGTGAAACCCTATTCTTTAGGGGAAGCGTACGATGTTATATGTGAATTGCTAGAATGTGAGCATAATGGTATATATACACTTTACAATGAAGAAAATAATTTTATGGTGGTAACCTTATGTTAGAAAAAATAATCAATTTGATTCTTAAACATCGTGCTAAAAAATGGTTAGTGTATAATGGGTATAAATTAAAACGTATCCAATTATGGAAAAAAGGTATAATCAATATCCTTTATTACAAGGATAATACAAAAAGAAGTTACAGTAAAATAATGTTTTATTAGGAGAAAAAATGAATAACGAAAAAATGGACATGCTAATTGATGACATAAACAATTATGTAGAAATGCAAGTAGAATATGCAACTTCTCACACAGACTCTTTAAACGAGTATATTGACGCTTGCTTTGATGGATTGTTTGACTGTAGTAAATTTACGTTGGATACCGAAGAAAATATCGAAGACTTTATGAAAAGACAAAGTGTAAGTGAGGATGAATTGATTACAATATTGAGAAGAAATATTGTAAAATGTGAGTTTATCGATAATATCTTTATGAGTAAAAATATTTCTCAAAGGTTGACATTGGATATTTTTTTACTAAACGAACTTGCGATTCAATTGCCTTATGATATAATGGAAAGAATGAGAAATATTACAAATTGGATACATATGGAAAGTAATATCGATTGTACACTAATTGATAATATAGCGTATTCTAATATAAGTGGGTTCTACCAAGTATATGTTAACATAGAACAACTTGAAAATTGGATATTAGAATATAAAGCTAATAAATAACCCTACAATATCATATCCTAGTTAAAGGATATGATATTTTTTTAGCTTAATTCTAGGATTAAACTTTTACATGTAGCTACAAGAAAGCTAATAAATAACCCTACAATATCATATCCTAGTTAAAGGATATGATATTTTTTTAGCTTAATTCTAGGATCAAAATTCTACATGTAGCTACAAGGTCACCTAATCGATTATTTTTTTAAAGTTGAACAACTACACTACTATTCTATTTTTTAAAAACCGTTACACGATGCAATACTAACAAGTAAATTTTTTTCAAGGTAATATTTTTCGATTAGAATTTTTTACCAGTAAGAAGAAAATTTTATAAATAAAGTCTTTTAATAAAAACCCTAGAATGCTTTATAAGTAAAGACTTTAAGTCTATTTTTACAGATTGACAAAAAGTGTCAAAATGTCAATATATAAATTTCTGGTATCTGTTGTAAAAAATATCTATCAAGGAAAAATGAGCAATCTATATATATATATCGGACTTATTACTTATCAGATACTTACTTATTTATTGACTTATTTTACTTATTACTATATACAAACTTACTACAATATGGTAATATTAAGTATGAAGAAATAGAAAAAAGGAGAACAAAACAATGATTAATTATGAAAGCAAACATGTAACAATTAGCAAAGACTTAGCAAAGGACTTGCTAACATCAATAGGAAAAAAGTATATTGATGTTATTGACAACTTATTAGATAGAAAGACTCATTTATACGACGTGTCAATATTCTCATACGGAGACAATAAACCTAGTATAACCATTTTTGACAAGTCTATGTTTTTAGATGAGAGTAGCAAATTACGCCACGAAAATTTAATAAGTATCAAATTACAAGAAAAAAATTGTATTGCTTATCATTCTTTTTATGATAGTACTTTGTCAGTCACATGCAATACGTCAGATAACAAAACTGTATACTTTAAAGACTTTGAATTACCTACACCAAAAAAACTTGGTCAGATTATTCAAAGAATGTTTTGATAGAATAAATGCAAGGATTGAAAAAATCCTTGCTACTTACTCTATTTATTAGCTTGACTAGTAAATAATGGAAGTCAAATAAAAAGGAAGTAAATTATGAGTAAAAAACATGCAATTGAATTATTGACGCAATTAAAAAAAGACACAATATATGATGTATTGTATGGCAATGGAAGAGATGAACATATCGAAAAAATGGATAGCAACCCTCAAAATGCTGATATTGATAATTTTTGTGAGTCACATGGTATAGAATACCAAGAATTTATGAATGCATTGTGCAATTCAATAATTAGTACTGACATATTAGAAAATGTCGTACTAAAATTACCGATAATCATAATTGACACGGTATATATTGACACTGTATATACCCTTATTGGATACGATACGATGGAAGTACTGAACAAGTTAACAACTAATGAACTATTGGAAGTAAGCAACTTGTTAGACTTAGACTTATCAATTGATGAAGAAATAGCAACCGTCAAAATCGAAAAAACACTAGTAGCGTATACTACTAAGGAAGCTTTAGAAAATTCACTCTAAAAATAAAAAGGAAGTAACAAAAATGGAATTAAAAAAAAGATTAGAAAACGCAAGAATGGACGTTAAAAAAGTTGAAAACTTATTACTTGATAAAAGTTATGTCGATATTAATAAAAACATTTTAGAAGCGTTAAATACGATAGAAACTTTCTCTAGTGTACAATTGGACTTATTAAGAAAACATAATGAGATTATACGCAAGTATGAAAATGGACTAGTCAATATCTATGATGTATTATCGAAAGTCTACAACACAGCATTTACAAAATAAAAAGGAAGTAACAAATGGAAACAAACAAAAACAAATTAGAACAACTTGGATTAGTTGACGGAGCTGTAAATGGCATGCTTACGGATGACAAACAACTGACCGACAAGAAAGAATTGAAAGGAACGGACTACGCAGTACTTAGATACTTAGCAATGAACTTGAACATAGCAAGAGAAGAATACGGTATGAGTATGGAAGAAATAGACAATACTAGTTCAATTCAAAATAATGAATTATACTTATGGGATTTTGAGGGGTTTCCTATTGACGAAAATTTAACACTTAGAACACTATACTTGAATAAATTCAACAGACCAATGGCAAGTGTACACGATGAAGAAAAAAATGCTTTTCTAGATTACATTATAGACTAAGGATATATAGCAAGTAGGATCATTTTTCCTACTTGCTACTTACTCTATTTATTAGCTTGACTAGTAAATAATGGAAGTCAAATAATGGAAAAAGAAATAGAGGGTTTTTGCAAGGATATGCAAGCTACCCAAGAGGAAACATATAGATATGTTGAAAGATGGAACAATATATTTTGACAAAACTGGTAAACTATTATTTAAAGATTAAAGGAGAATAACAAAATGGAAAAAATTACAAAAAAAAGATTCAAAGAATTACACGGCAACCTCTTTGTAGTTGCAATTGCTAATTTTGACAATTCGGCAGAACAACTTAGGCAATGGCAAGGATTAGAAAAACTTATCAATACTAGGGAATTACTTCCTACATCACATGTAGACTTATCAGACAGTAAAAAAGATGATATAACTTATACAGTGTATAAACTTATCCTAGAAAATCATGTTGCCTATATTTTGGAGTTGAAATATTGGGATAAATGGGATAATATTTATAAATATAATTCGATCCTCTATGTAGAATAAAAACATGTCATTAATTGACATTGAAACAAAGGAAGTAAATTATGAAAGAAAAAGAGGCCAAAGAATTACTGGACAACTTATCAAAAGAGGGCAGACTTATTCACTTAATGGAAGACAACTACAACACTAGATACTCAATAGCTGTAGACTTAGTAGGTAATTACTTATCTATTTACGATATGTGGGAAAAAGATTGTCTAGAAATAAGCCTACCAGTAGCACAAATTGAAACAATGGAAGTTGTTAACAATGATATCTTCATTAACACTTATATCAGAGTAGCACTCTAAAGAGGGGAATTATGTATAAAACAAACAAAAAGGAAAATGTGGCAAACATGCGAAAGAATCTTAAACTATCTATAGAATTACTATGGGACGTGTCAGAGAATTAGGAAAATACAGACAAGGTATGTGATTTGTACGCTAAGCACTTGTCATATCTGCCCAGTTTCGATGAATTTATTGCAGACTTAGCAGAATTTACAGCAGAATTAAAGGAATAAAATGATCAAACTTGTCATAAGTGAAAAGTTTGAACAACACTATGTAAATAATTTGCAAAAAGTGCATTTAAAGCACCTAGGGAGCATATCTTACTTATAAGACTTATTCCACTTATTGGGCTAGAAACTCACAAAACTAGAGTAAATATGTGAGAAGTTGTTAGAAGTTAACAACAGAAGAGGAAAAAATGACAAAACTAATGGCAATCAAGCAAGCTAGAGAATTTATTAAGGAAAATACAGAATATGATCCTACCATGAAAATGTGGGCAGAACTCACACATACGCCTGGTATCGACTTTAGACACGACCTAAAGAACAGGAGAATCATCTATGCGCTTACGCTGCTTGGCGTGGAGGAAGATGAGGCCAGAGACTTTGCATACCAAGCGTATAATACCCCATTTAGGGACGCAATGTACAAATACCCCATAAAATAACAAAAAACTTAGGAAGCCCTAATACTTATGAGAAGTATTAGGGCTATTTTTATACACTGAAAGGACTTACGAAAGAAATAACAAAATGTTATCATAGTAACAAAAGTGTTATCATAGTAACAAATTGTTGCAAAACAGCCCAAAAGGGCAAATTTTTTTAGCAAAAGTGACCGTGGTCATTTTTTTGCCGATAACGAAAATGTGGGTCAAAATGTCCCACTTTCTTGGTATTGGGTAGAAAAGTGTGTCAAAATGTCCCAGTCTTATTCATAAAGGTGTGTCAAAATGTCCCACTTCTTTTGCGACACTGTGCGACACATCCCCCCTTATACATTCCTTACTAATCTTTTTAGATGCTTCTCTTGGTGTAGTATCTATTGCTTCCTCAACCTTTTCAGTATGCCCATGTTTTGAGTAATATTGTAGAACACTCTTTGATTCATATCCTTTTCTAACAACTTTCATTTTATATATCCTTTTTATCCTTGCGCAGATTCCAACGACTCTAGAGCCTCTTCTATAGAAGCTACAGCCTCTTGTAAATTGCATATTGCTTCACTCATTGCCTCCCCTCTTTCTCCTTCTTGTAAAGATTCTGGTAGGTTGTTGAACGATTCCTCTTCCTCTTCAAACAATAATTCTGTAGCTTCTTTCAATGCTTCTAGTTGCTCATTGATCTTTTCAATTCTTTTCCGTCTACTTTTATTCATACCTTTCTCCTTTCTAGTAATTCCATTGTACAATATATCCTAGTAAGTGTCAATCTTTTTCTAATATATAAATTCCTGGTTTTCTTTCATTTTGAGTACGATTTTACTTGTATAAACAACTAGTATATGGTACTATTAGACATGGAGAAAAAGATGACAAAAAGAATTTATTGCAATTGGAACGATTTAGAATCAATTGATAAAGCAACTAAACAAAAGGATGCTCTTGAGAATAAAGGATATAATTTAATAAAAACAATATCTACCCCAGATTCTTGTGTACTAATATATGGAGGAACAGAAAATGAATAAAAAACATGCAAAAGAATTATTGAATATGCACGCTCCTTTCATCTTATCTTTCAAAAGAAAAGGTAAAAAGACAGAATGTTACATTGCTGCATTATTGGTGGGTACTGGTGAGAGTAAAGGTGAAGCATTCGGAGAATTTTTCTATTCTGCTTACAAAAATGAATTGAAAGAAGTTAAAACAGATAAACATGATGATCTGTTGTTGGCATTCGATAGAATGAGCTTACTAGGATACGAGATTGTAACCTGTATTATGAGGGATGAAGTTGTTTCAATAATAAACAAAAGGGAGATAAAATGAATAAAAAAGAATTAGCTATCGAATTATTGACGCAATTAAAAAAAGATACAATATATGATGTATTGCATGGGGACGGAAGAGATTTTTATACTGAGCAATTAAATAATATCCCTTGCAACAGTGCTATTGATGAGTTTTGTAATGAACACAATATGGAAGATAGTGAGTTTTTAGACTTATTAGATATAGAAACAATTCACTATGATTTATTGGAGAATATGAACAGTTCTACTATTATATTAGATGTAGTACACATAAATCTGGTGGAAACTCACATGGGATATGATACAAGGGATATGCTCAATAGATTGACACATAAAACTATGATAGATGTATTTCATCTTCTCAGAATGGGAAAATTAGGAAACAGTGCTTATATAAGTGTAAACAAAAATTTAGTGAGTTATGTGATAAAAAAAGAATTGGAAGAATTATTACAAAATTAAAGGGGAATAACATGGAACGGAAAAAAGCAATGGAAATATTAGAGGATCAAATAGCAAATAAAGGGCTAGATGTTGTAAAAGAAAACGATGGCTATATATTTTGTAATGATGTACTACTCATTTTTGGCCAATGTGGGATACTCATAGTAAAAGATGAATTGGTAACACGAATTTTTTACTGTGATATGTACTCTATTGAGATTAGAACAGGGCTATTTATAAAAGGTAAAGAAAATTATTACATTAAAATAGTATAGTAATTATAAGGGGCAGAAAATGAGAAAATTTATGTGGGAAAAATATAGAACTAACGAGGAAAAAGCTATATATGAAAATTACACATTAACAACAAGAGCAAGCTTTTTCCCTAACAATGATAAAAGATATGATAAAACATGTTGGGATATTGATTATAGGTGGGCTGTTACTTGTGGTAAAACAATAATTGCTACTGGTAAGGCTATTGACATGCAAGCTGCTCATGCAATGAGTGAAGTTATTGTAAAAATACATGAAGTAAGTATACAAAAATAAATAACTTTATACTGTACATTAGTACTAGTATATGGTATTATAAATTATAAGGAAGGAAAATATGATTGCTAAAACATTTAGGTTCAACGGAAAAACGTACTCAACTGATGGGTATGTAGAATATGAAACACTGGTAATACCAGAATTAGACGATCTCTATGAAACAGAAGAAGATTGGAACACATTAGATGAGATTAAAGTCAATATCGAGCAACAAATTACTGACACATATACCAAGGCTTATGTTGCTAGAATTAGCCAATTAGTAGATGGATATACTGAAAAAGATGATCGTAAATTTTCTATTCCATTCTGTATGAAAGGATTAGCAAATAATTTTGATTTAGATGATATTATTGAACATGCAGAAAAGGAAGCAACAGGAGATAGTATTGAATATGCTCAATTATTAGATGAAAAAACAGCTAACGATGCTACATCGGGGACTATGCTTAGAATTAGTATTATTAGAAATAATAGTGGGGTAATTGATGGTGATTTTCAGTGTATAGCTTTAACGGGTAAAAATTTTCAACAGGAATACACTAGATTAGTTTTAGAATGTGAACAACTCACAATAGAAAATCCTAGTGTCTACTATCTTAATATAGAATTACAAGAAACTTATGAAAAGGAAAGTTATGGATTTACTATTGATAATATCAACTACGATACAATCAATGATGATATTCTACTTATCTTTGATATTGTTACTCCTCAAGGGACTTATTATGCGGCAGGGGAATGGATAGAAAACGGAATCATCGAAACAGTAGAGAGTAACATTAAGTTTAATTGTGATATCGACCATTTGTTTGTTGATGATTTTGATATTGATGAGTTTATGGAAAACTTACAAACCATGGTAACTATTAGGGGGCTATAGGAATTATCCACACGCTAGAAAGTAGCTACTTGTCAAAAAGTAAGTGTGGAATATCTCAAAAGGAAGGAAGTAAAATATGAAAGAATATTTACTAGTTACAATGGATTATAACAATAAACAAGTAATGGTAGCTTGCAAAAATGAAAGAGAACTACACTATGTTGAAGCTATGTTAGAAACTATTACAGATTACACAATCTTTACAACAGAGTGGGCTAATCATGGTGTTTCTTCTCATAAAAAAGAATTGATAGAAACATTTGAAAAAGAATTGATAGAAGAGTACGAGGTATTAGGATTATTTAACTATGATGGTGATGATGGGAAATTAGCAAACACTCTTTACAAATTATTAAACTAAAAAGGAAACAAAAATGAAAAAAGAAACAGTATTAAAAGCAATGGAAGAGGCTATAACATTACATTCAAAAAAATCTACTTTGCAACAAACGGAAGATTATGAATATTGTACTTGGTTCAAACTAGGGGCAACTATAGTGAAAGTTTTTGATAACGGAATGATTAATATAGAAATACATAATACAACAGTATTTACTAATGTTGAAGATCTAAAATTTATTGATATATGTCCAATACACAATGAAGGCAAACCACATCATGCAGTTATTTTCTATGGTGAAAAAAGAATGATAGCACATATTAGAGTTTATTAAACTAAAGGAGAAACAAATATGAAAACATATTATATTAGAGACAATATTGGGCGAGCCAAATATACCGTAAATTACCACGATGGAATAACAACACACAATGATGGATCTTGCTTTTATGGTATAAAAATATTTAAAAACAAGATAAAACTAGGATTGTTTATTAAACAATTAGAAAATGAAGGCTATACAAAGGAGTAAGCAAAATGAACTATTCAAAAGAATTAAAAACATTTCTAAGCAAAGCAGCAAAAACCGAAAAGCTACGTATACCAAAATATGTACACTTTTATGATGATAACAAAGTGGAAATAATCACCACTAGAGAAGAAGTGAGGTTTACTCTACCAGAGAATCATGAACTCAATGGAATGAATATCACCCTTGACTCATTACTTAATGTTAATAAAGTATGGAAAACATTTGCAGTAGTGAACAATGGTAATGAAGTGTTTGCCACAAACGGAAAAGGAAAAAGAACACTTACTACAAACAATGACAAAATTGTACCTAGGCAAGAATTTATCTATTATAAAGAATTACCTATCCAAGTCTATGAAGAGTTTATGCTTGCTAGTAATTTTATCTCGTCCGATGAAACCAGGTACTTCATGAACGGTGTGTTAATTGATGGTGATTTAACTGTTGTTGCTACGGACGGAAGAAGATTATATAGGGCAGAAGTGGATGGTGAGCCTACTGATATCCCCACTATTATAGCAGCATCTAAGGTATTAGAAAAAATAGATCCTGTTCATTTGTATTTAACTAAGGACGGATTATTTATTGACTGTATTACAGAAGAGTACTTTCTATGTAAAATTAATGGGCAATTCCCTAATTACAAAAGAGTTATACCAGATAGTAAAGAATATGTGCCTATCACATTGCCGAAAGATTTGTCCATAACAGAGATTAAAAAGTTTATGAAAGTGGACAAGATAAATAGAATGAGAGTGGACAACACTAAAATTGGATATACTGAAAATAGTAGTGATATCCTGGTGTATGAAGAGCCTTATAATTTTGAGTGTGATGTTCCTTTCAATATTGCTATTGATGTAAATTATTTTGAAAATTTCTTGACCTATCTGGATAGCAATAAATTAATGTATACAGCACCTAATAAAGCTATCTACATGATAGATAAGCATAGAATGATTATTGTAATGCCTATGCAGCAAGATTAAAAATGAACCATGTGCTAGAAAGTAGCTGTTCATCATAGAACGAACATGGTATACTGGAAATTATAAAAGGAGAAAAGTATGAACGAAAATTTTATAAACCAAACAGCAAAAGATTACTCTTTAGACTATGCTACAGTAAAAAATTTAGCAGAGAAGTGTAAAAATGATTTTGAAGGATTCTATGCTGAAATGGAATACCTGTTGACAGTAGGACAACCAAAAGAAAAGCAACTCTATGCAAACGATGGAGTTACTAAAATGATTGATGTGACTATTACTATGCTCATTGTAGAATCATACAAAGAGTGGGCTATACTACAATCTCATGACGATCCATCTATGGAAGCATACATCTACAATCTAGAAACTAAAGAGGTTTACAACAGTTATTTAGATTTTACATGCCAAGCAATTAGCCAAGATTGGCTAGAACTAACAGGAAAAAAATTATATTACAATATAATATACTAAAGGAATGTATAAATATGCAAAAAATTATTAATCTCAAGGACAACAAAAGACTTAACATTAAACTCGATGCTTCCAATAAAATCTATGCTATGGATTATCATGGAATATATATGCACCAAGTTGGGTACAACGAAATAAGCCAAAATACCTTTGTAGACTTTTCAGATCCTCACCATGTGGCTATGAATTTACTCAAAAATGACTTACCTCGTCTACAAAACTACTGTAGAAAAGAGAACTTATGTTATCAATCCGTAATTATCAATGATGGATGGGACTGGTATGGTGAATTTATACTCTATACTAGTAAGCACCCTCTTGCTAAGGTTCTCTTGAATAACGCAATAGATGAAATAGTAGATATCATAGAGGGAAGAGTCTACACCATCACCCTAGAAGAAAAGAATATCTACCAGAATATTAATAATGAAGATAGATTAGAATTTTGGGATACACTCGATACAGCAAAAAGAGTATTCTTTAATGATATTGAGGATAACAATGAAATTATCTTTTTTGCTAAAGATGTATTTGCAGACTATGAACCAGAGATACACTAACCTTAGGCCTAAGAGGGCTACAAGGCTCACCAGTTGATTACTTATGCAAAAGGATAAAACTATACTACTTATGAAACAAAAGGCTCTACGGACTTCCTAGAGCCATAGGAGAAGAACATGACACAATTAGAAAAAACCATGGAAATGATACTAGAAAGACAAGAAACGAAAAATAAACAATCACTAGATAATGAAAACGCTAACAGCGACTACTTAGAAGTGAGGTTAGGTAAAGTACGGATACAGATTGACTTCCTATTAAAAACAGTAGATGTATTTAGCTTGGCAAATGAAGCCACAATACACTTATCAGACGACAGGATTATTGAGATAAAAACACAAGGGGTAGAAATATGAGTTATGCTATAACTTTACTTATAGTAGTATTTGGTATCATAGCTTTATACGCTGTTGTATTAGTATTCATAGAAGTAAGTTACTTGCAAGAAGTAAAGAGATTTGAGAAACTTACTACTCAACAAGAATTATTAGCACTAAGGCACTTAGAAGAGTAAAAGGGCTACATTGACTAAACGGCTAATATTTACTATACTGAATAAATTAAGGGAGTTTACAAATGAAAAGATTAAGAAGAATGGAAACAATTACTTTCCAAAAAATAAACAAGGACAAAAACTTAGCCTTGGGTGCTAAGAGTTTATTTAGAGATTTATGGGAATTAGCAGATGAAAATTGGGAAGTCACATTAAAAAATAGAGAATTAAATGATCTAACTGGCTTTTCCACAAGAAGTATTTCTAGGAATATTAGGCTATTAGTGAAACATGGGTATATTATTAGTAATACCAACCCTGCAGAAGATGAAACTTTATTATGGAAAAGAAAAATTACTATCATAAAGGAAGTCTAATATGTTAGAAGAGTTTACCACAAAAAACATACCTATATTTGTTTCTATTCCTATAAAATTGTTGAACGATGATTATTTAACTGCCATAGATAAGCTGGTATACGTATATGTACGATCCATATCTACAGATGTATGCTACTATGGAAGTGAAGATATATCTGAAATGTCGGGCATAGTTGAACCACTTGTCGAAGAAAGTTTACATACTCTACTAGACAGAAGATGGCTCACCAGTAGAAGTCTAGGGGAAACTTTAGATGGTGGATTTAGAGTCACACCATTGGAGTATGTAAAGATATGAGTGAGCAAGAAAGTTTCTCGAAACTGACAGTGACCATAAAAACAGATCCTAACCTTACTATTTTTGAAAAAGTTGTACTTGCTGAAATAATTTCTTTTTCAAGCTCAAAAGGATACTGTTGGACACACAATAGAAATATAGCAGAAAAGCTATTGATAAGTATATCTACTGTTTCCAGAGCAATAACTAAACTCAAAAAAAAGGGATATATTGAAGTAGAAACAGTTCACACAGGTAAGACTACAAACGAGTGGGAAAGACACATAAAAGTAAAGGAGATTTCAATGGAAAAACCAACTAATTCTAAAGATAAACTAGAGGCAACCAAAAAGAGAGGGTTAGGCTGTGAGGCAGGGGGGGTGAAGCTGACAGCTCACTCTATAATAGATAACTTAATAGATAAGAAGAAAGAGAACATAGCAATAGATACTAGCGTATCTATCACTAAAAGTTCTCTTATAGAAAACTTCGTTTCCTCATCTAAAAATTCTAATTTCTTTGACAAAAAAGAAGGTATAAATTCAACTGAAAATATATTACCTGAAAATAAAATAATTAGTAATTGGAATTTATTTAAGAATCTTACTAAACATGAAAAAAGGAATACTAACACTTATAAAAAAATAAATAAATATTTAACTGATATTCTTTCTGGTGAATTTAAAAACTATTCCTTTGATAAAGATTGGAAAGTTGACAACAAAATAAAATTAAGTAAATTAAATAATATAACTGAAACAGAAATCAATGCTGCCATTTACGATCACAATGATAAATTTGAAGAAAATTACAAACCAATGAATAAGAAATATTTAGCAAAATCGTTTGATAGTTTCTTGTATAACCCCATGACTAAGAAAAGTCAATTTCTATTTCTATTAAATAATCCTATTGAAAAGATTGATGAAGCATCACCAAGGATATATAGAAAACATTTGATAACTGCTATCGCAGACCAGGTTGATAAAATATTAGATTATAAACGTGAAAAAATATCTAAAAGAAAGAGAACAGAAGTATACATGGTTGTTGGGTACACTTGCAAAGAACTGCAAAAGGTAGTTGATGTAATTAATTTACAAAAAGATATAAGTAACTTTATTTATCTTAATTCTCTTGAAAAATTAGGATTATTATGGTTGCAATATGTTGATAAGTATGATAATCTAAAGGAAATAGCATTTTCTACCAAAGGTTACATGTTAACTAATTTCTTAGAGGAAGTAGAGATACAATATAAAATATCGGTTGACACTAGTGAAGCAAACATAAAGTATCTAACAAATAGAACAACTGATAAAAAAGTAATATTGTATGCCGACCACGTTGAAAATGATATTTATGGTTTAGGCGAGTAATTGTAACGTTGTTTCTAATTGGGCTGAGAAGCCCGTCAGCGGCTTTTATATTCAAATGTAGAATGTATCAACTTTCCGTAAAAGATGGCTTGTACCCCCCTACAATTTCGTTACAAAGAAGATTAGGCACTGTGTTGCCAAGGAGCAAGTAAAAATGCAAAAAGCAAAGAGAATTAAGATTACAGGATGTAAATCATGTGTGTTTTGGTATAAGTCGTTAGTAGCTTCAAAGTTTACCTGTATTGTTATAGGGGAAACTGATAATGCGTACAGAATATCATTAGTGGAGCAAATAGGGGTACCACAAGAGTTATATGTGCAAAAAGAAGATTGTGAAGTAATTGAATGGGAAGAGGAAACATGGACTCCTGTTGTTGGTGAGAAGGTGGAAGTAAGCGAGTTCGGTAGAACTTGGTTAAAAGGCAAATATCTTTGTGACACATCAAAAGGTAAAGCTGTAGTAGAATTTGACCGTAATACTATCTATGATGTATATGCTTATCCTAGAATGAGAAGAATAAAGAAGCAATTCGTTCCATACGAATCATTTACTGATGATATGATGGGACTGGAATTGAGAAATAAGGGATATAAAGGCGTTTACACGATTATTGGTGAGAATAGTGTCAATGGTATGATATTATTACAAAGCAAGGAGTCAGAAATAATTGTACAAAAGAGTTTAGAAACTTTATTTAAGAAGTTTATTTATGCGGATGGACAAATAGTTGGCAAAGAGAAGTAATAGCCCCACAGCGGACTTTTATTAGAAAGTAGTATAGTTTACCCACTTTACACAAAAGATTGACTGACGAGCCTCTCAGCAGGCATAGGAAGAAGGACAGTGCAACATTACGAAGATACAAATGGAATTTTTATTCCAGTACGACATAAAAATGATTTACCGTGGATAAAAGAGACAAAAGGATCTATGTTTTTAGCACGCACATCTACTTGGTACATAAAGAAAAATAAAGTCAATAGAAAAATCTTACAAGAAAAAGGATTTATAGAAAAAGTTACTAAGGTACAGGAGAAGCTTATCCCAAAAAATAAGCTAGCTAGATTACCAAAAAAACTATATGATATTCAAAGAGAAGCATTACAGTTTCTCTATTCAAGAAATGGAAGCGCTGTTGTTGCTCTTGATATGGGATTGGGTAAAACAGCCACAAGTATTTGCTACACACTTTTAGAAGATATTAAGTGCACAATAGTACTGTGCCAAGCAGTTACCAAGACTCAATGGAAAAGAGAGATACAACAATGGATTGGGGAAGAAGATGCTTATATTGTAGAAGGGCAGAAGAAGCAAATATTTACCCCTCACAAGTTTATTATATTAAATTATGAAATATTTACTTGGCATGTAAAAGAACTAAGTAAATTACAGATTGATATGGTTATTATAGATGAGGTACAATTTTTCCAAAGTAAAGATTCTAAACGTACTCAAGCCTTGTTTGATATTGCAGTTAAATCTAGGCGTATTATGGCTTTAAGTGGTACACCTATCACAAGACGGCCAGTTCAATTCTTTCCTATATTACACATATTGCGACCAGATAAATTTACCACATTTGAGAACTATACGCTAAGATATTGTGATGCTAAGATGGGGCCAATGGGTTATGAGTATGATGGAGTAAGCAACATTCCAGAGTTCAGGGAAATAGTACAACAAGTGATGATTCGTAGGAGCAAAAAGGATTCCATTGACATTCCAGATAAGATTGTTATCCCCGTGTTATTCGAGTTAAAGGGGAAGGGAAAAGAAGCATATGAAGCAGAAGAAAGACAAATGCTCAAAGAAATATTTGGGAGTAAACGAGCAGTAGATAGGGAAGGAAAAATAAGTCTAACCTATTTACAATATTTAGCATATCTATCCAAGAGAAAAGATATGATGCTATGGATTAAAGACTTTATTGTGGATAATAAATTAGTAATCTTTTGTGAACACAGAAAGATAGTAGAAGATATTCACAATGAGTTTGCTAAAGATGCAGTAAAGTATTATGGTGGAATGAGTAATACTAAGAAAGATGAAGCTAAGGCATCGTTCTTAAAAGATAAGAATTTGTTTGTTGGTAATACTACATCGGCAGGAACAGGGTTAGATGGACTACAGAAAGGCTGTAATAATGTAGCGTTTGTAGAACTTCCTTGGACAAGCACCAAGTTTGACCAGGCAACTGATAGAGTGTGGAGAGGTGGGCAGAAGAAAAATGTTAATGTGTATGTACTGCTAGCTAAAGGAAGCATTGAAGAAAGAGTAATGGGAGTACTTGACAAATCCCGTGCAATAGTAGAGAATGTAGTTGATGGTAAATCTAGGAAAGAAGTTAATTTACTTAAAGATGTGATAAAAGATTACCAGAAAGATTTGGAACAACGTGCATAAATATACAGGAGGAATGTATAATGATTTTTATAAGTATAACTATATTGAGTATTCTAGCCTTGACAATGATTAGGTTAAGGATAGTACATAGTGCTACATTTATTCACGTAGTACACTTTAGGACAAAATTACTTCATATGGCCAATAACGATCCGTATTGGTATGGCGTGTATGATAATCTTCCTACACTAAAAAAGCATGTGTTTTGCAGTTCTTTTGGTGACATGAGAAGATACATGGATGATGAAGCACAAGAAAGATATATCTTTGAAGGACTACCACACCATGCGATAAAAAGAAGTAAAAAGAAAGTAGAAGAAATAAAATTTGAAGTATGAAGGAGTAGAAGAATGACAAAAAGAGAAGGGGCAGTATTATCAGCATTTATGGGAAAGTTATTAACAGACTTTTCAAATTTTCATGGATATGTAGAGGATCTACTCGGTAGACCAGTATTTGCACATGAGTTTGCTTCCGAAACATTCGCAGCAGAAATTAAGTATAAAGCTAGAGAAGAATTTAATAGTATTATAGAAGGACAAACAGGAACAGTAGAAATTTGGGTGAAGGAGTAGAAGAATGACAAGTTCGTTTGATTTTGGGCATGCAAGAAATATCAATAGCATCGAAAATGATATAAAGGAGATGGAGACATTATTTCCTATAGATAAATATGGTGAGAGGGATTTTGAGGAAGATATGGTTCAAGAGAATGGTTGCTATCTTAATTTCTGTATAGTGTGTGGGCATGATTTTGTTGGCAATAAACATAGAATGATATGTAAACTGTGTGTTGAAAAGGAGGTAGAAGAATGAAAGATATCGTGGCGAAGGCAGAAGGAGAGGTGGTGAGATGATGAAAGAAATATTACTATCAATATTATTCATCTCGGCTGTATGTGTAGGCTTTGCTATACATTGGCTCGTTGGTGTGGTGGTGTTATTGGTGGGTGCGTATATACAATGGAAAACAGGAGATGTTTAGATGAAAAAAGAAATTGAAGCATTACAGATTGAGCTGTCTTTGCTAAGAGAAAACCTGATGAATGATGCCGAAAAAGCTCATTCTAAAGGATTGTTC
>Ga0208647_1000275_pt1 | contig 17681 bp, 35 predicted proteins | sample AntAceMetag02UKA_FD_184765 | JGI IMG/M metagenome (GOLD analysis project Ga0208647, IMG submission 184765) | Saline lake microbial communities from Ace Lake, Antarctica - Antarctic Ace Lake Metagenome 02UKA (SPAdes) (version 2) | ecosystem: Environmental > Aquatic > Non-marine Saline and... | reverse complement strand
ATTCAAGGTATCCAAGGAGTAGCAGGTATCAATGGTACTGATGGGGTTGATGGTATTAATGGTACATTTAATGGTCTACTAAATGAAACACAATTTAATAATGTAAGTGATGAATGGAGTATAGATCTTTCATGGCTGACATCATTCTTTGATAGTTTGTTTGGAGGAAAAGATACTGATGATTTAACAGAGGGTTCAATAAATCTATATGATAATAAGAGTTGGAATGAGAGTGGTGCTGATTTAAAATATTATAGTATAGATAATCCATCTGGTTATTACAACTCTTCTAACTTCTCTATAGCAGACTATTCTACAACAGTTGATATTGTTGCATTTGGTTATTATAATTCTTCTGACTTTGTTATCACAGACTACTACCTAAATACAAATCCAGCAAACTATTGGAATGATTCTTATGCCACTTTCAATAAAACCTATGGAGATACTTTATATGCGGCAATCGGAACAGAAAACAACGACAGCTGGAATGAATCACTAGCAAATACACTTTATTATTCTATAACTAATCCCTCTGGTTTTTATAATTCAACTGACTTCTCTATTAGTGACTATCTAACTGCATCACAAGTTTTAGGGTTCGGATATTACAATTCTTCTAACTTTGTTATTACAGATTATTATACTTCCGCACAAATAGAAAGTTTTAATTATTGGAATGATTCTTATGCTACTTTCAACAAGACTTATGCTGATACATTATATGCTCCTATTGACTACGGTGATGATTGGAACAAAACTTATGCTGATACTCTTTATGCCATTCTTGGATATGGAGATGCATGGAATAAAACTTATGCAGATACTTTATATGCTGATATTACAGAACCAATAGCAGCATCTCTTGGAAATTGGAGTGCAGATAAAGGAGATTATTCTACAACTACAGAAGCTAATGCTTTATACTATTCTATAACTAATCCAAGTGGATTTTATAACTTAACAGACTTTACTATTGGTGATTATTACTTGGCATCTAATCCCTCTGGATTTTATAATAGTTCTGACTTTTCAATAGCAGATTACTCAACAACCTCTGATATTATTGCTTTTGGATATTATAATTCTTCAGACTTTGTTATTACAGATTACTTTACTAAGTCTGATGTTCTTGGGTTCAATTACTATAACTCTACTGACTTTAGTATTGGAGATTATTATACATCAAATCAAATAGATACTTTTGCATATTATAATGCTAGTGATTTTGATATAGCAGATTACTTTACAGCTGCACAGGTATTAGGTTTTAATTATTATAACTCTACTGACTTTTCTATAAGTGATTATTATACTTCATCACAAATAGATGGATTCAATTATTATAATGCTACAGACTTTTCTATAGGAGATTATTCTACTACTGCACAGGCTAATGCTTTATACTATTCTATAACTAATCCAAGTGGATTTTACAACTTAACAGACTTTACTATTAGTGATTATTACTTGGCATCTAATCCTGCAAAATATTGGAATGACACATACGCAACTTTCAATAAGACTTATGCTGATACATTGTATGCAATCTTAGGATACGGTGACGATTGGAACAAAACTTATGCTGATACACTTTACGCAGATATTGCAATAGATGGAACAGTAACAAGCGTAGACACAGATGACACTTATTTGACAGGTGGAGAAATTACCACAACGGGTACAATAACATTTAACACGAGCCTTGCTGGGACGGATTTGGCGGTTAATAGTTCAGACTTCTGGGATGATTTAGATACGCCAGCTGATATTAATGCTGGAGATATTACTGATGATGGGACTTATAGTAATGATACGTGGGCAGATGGAAAATTCGTAGTAAACTATGGAGGAGATACATTATCAGGGCAATATGACTTTAATGGTGGTTGGACTTCTGATGGTCTTTCTATTATTGATGGAAATATTTATGCTCAGACAGGATATTTCTATAATATTTCTGGATTAGATGTTGATAATTTAAAAATTAATGGAAGTTTATTGCCAACAGAAGGTTATGATAATCAATTTGACTTAGGTAATGCGAGTTTGCAATGGAAAGATTTATACTTAGGAGGCGAAGTACACTCTACCGGGACTGGGGATAGTTATTTTTTAGGCAATGTTGGAATAGGGACGACGAGTCCGCAGAATCCTTTAAACGTAATCGGTGATGGGAATTTTACTGATGATTTGTTTGTTGGGGATGCTTTGGAGGTTGGTGGAGATGCTTTGCCTAAGACTAACGCAACAAGTTCTTTAGGTAGTTCTGTTCTGAGATGGTTAAAAGGATGGTTTTTTGATTTGGATGTAGAAAATGATTTGACTGTAGCTGGTGATATTGTTGTTGATGGATATGTTTATTCTGCACAGTGTCCTGAAGGAATGGCTTATATTGATAAGAACGGCGGTTATTGTATAGATAAGTATGAGGCGAGTATGCCTAGTGCGACTGATAGTGTGATGGGTGATGCGGAGGATATTGGGAAGAGGAATAATCCGGGTTCTATGGCTGCGGTTTCGCAGTCGGGGGTTGTGCCTTGGGTTAGGGTTAGTTATACGAGTGCGAGGACTGCTTGTGAGAATGCGGGGAAGAGGTTGTGTTCGGATGAGGAGTGGCTGGGGGCTGCAAATTTGCAGGGGGATACTTTTAATTTGCCTAGTGATTTGGCGGTTGCGCCTTATGGATGTGTTACGGGAGCTTCTACTAATTGTGCTGGCCATAGTTATGAGAGTGGAGATGCGTGTAATACGGGGTATAATGATGATGGGGTTTCTGGGTGTTATTCGGAAGAGGGTGTTTATGATATGGTGGGGAATGTTTGGGAGTGGACGGATGAGTTGGTGGATGTTATTAATCCTGATGGGGTTGCTGGGTGGAAGTATATTAATACGATAGATTTAAGTTGGTCGACATCTTCTTCTGCGGATGATGGGACTTATGGAAAGGATAGAGTTTATTTCCCGGTAACTTCGACGAGCCCTCGTGCTGTGCTACGTGGTGGCCCTTGGTACTTTGGGGCGGCTGCGGGTCCATTCTGTGCGGCTTTGCATAGTGCTCCTACGTATACGAGCAACGCTATTGGCTTTCGCTGTTGCAGTAGTTAATTTTGGAGAAATTAACTGAATCTGGGGTTTGGGTTTTGGGAATCTGGGTTTTTGGTTTGGGTTTTGGGTTTGTTTTTGGAAGTGGTTGTTATGGGGTTGCACGCGGACTAACGCGGTTTTTTTGGGGTTGGGTTTTTTGGTTTGGGGTTGGGTTTTGGAAATTCTAAATAGATGAGTATAAAAAAGGGAGAGGGTAAAGAGGGAGGGTGTCGAAGGTGTCCTGAAAAAAATTTGGAGGGAAAATGGAAAATAAAATGAAAGAAACGGAGATGTTGGAACTAAAAAAATCAACTTCTGAATTAAGAGATGGAATTAAATCGATTTGTGCGATTTTGAATAAGCATCAGAAGGGTAAATTGATTTTTGGTGTTAAACCTAGCGGAGAGGTTGTTGGACAACAGATTTCTGAGAAGACAATTAGGGATATATCTCAAAGAATTGCTAATTCAATAGAACCAAAGATTTATCCTGAGATATATAAAAAGATTTTTGATGGAAGAGAGTGTGTTGTGGTTAAATTTATTGGGATTGAACCAATTTATTATGCAGATGGAAAAGCATATTTAAGAGTTGGAGATGAAGATAGAAAAATTTCTGCTAAAGAAATTGAAAAAAGAATATTTATGAAAAGTAGTGGCAAATGGGATTCAAAAGTTTCTGATGGTGTCGGGTTGGAGAATGTTAATGGAGAGAGATTAAAAAAGTATATTGCTGAAGGAGAGAAATCTGGGAGGATTTCTTTTTCTTATGTTGATAAAAAGATAGTTTTGGATAAATTGGGGTTAATTAAGGAGAATAAATTGTTAAATGCAGGAATGATTTTATTTTCCGATAAAAGTGATTTAGAGGTTCAAGCAGCGGTTTTTGCAGGATCTGATAAAAATACATTTCTTGATATGAAGGATAAAACAGGTAATCTTTTTGATTTGTTAGAATTTTCTGAAAATTATATTAAGGAACATATTAATTGGGGGGCGGATTTAACAACTGGAACAAGAAAGGATGTACCCGAGATTCCAATTAGGGCAATTTCAGAAGCGTTGGTAAATTCTTTTTGTCATCGGGATTATACTGCTCCTGAGAGTAATAAGGTAGCAATATATAAGGATAGAGTTGAGATTTGGAATCCAGGGGAATTTCCTTCTGAATTTAAACCAATGGATTTTGTTAAGATGGAACTTCCTTCGATTCTTAGAAATCCTAAGATTGCAAAAATTCTTTATTTTAATAAAAAAATTGAAAAGTGGGGTTCTGGAATTAAAAGAATTTATGATGAATGTGTTTCTAGTGGTGTCAGGGTGGAGTTTAGAGTTTTGAATTATGGATTTAGTGTTATTTTTTATAGGAAAGAAGCAAATCAGGAGCAAATTTCTGCACAAATCCGTCACAAATCCGTCACAAATCCGTCACAAATCCGTCACAAATGGATTATTAATTATTTAAATAAAAATAAAAAAATTACTAATTCAATAATTACTTTACAATTTACTATTAATAGAGATACTACGAGAGAAGATTTAAATAAATTAATTGCAGATGGGAAAATTATTAAATTAGGTGCGGGAAATAATGTGTGGTATGAATTAAAATGAAACATGGAGAGAAGGAAAAAACAAAATGATAGAAGATATGAAAATATTTCATAAGACGTATGAGTTTCTTAAGTGGCTTCATACTTTGTTGAATAAGTTTCCAAAGTCGGAAAAGTATACTATGGCTCAGAAAATAGAAAATACTTCGTTGGATTTTTTAGAGAGTATAATAGAATCAAATAATGATTTTGATAAAAAGAAATCGCTTAGGAGAGCGATTGTTGAATTGGATAAATTGAGAATTTATTTCAGGTTGTCCAAAGATTTGCAATTTATTAGTTTTTCTCAATATGAGTATGGTTCGAAATTGATAAATGAAATTGGAAGAATGCTTGGGGGATGGTATAAGAAAAATAATGTTCCTTAATTGGGAATGGGTGAGTTGTGATTAGCGGTCGTGCTGTGCTACGTGGTGGCAATTGGAACAATGGGGCGAATGCGGGTCCATTCTGTGCGAATTTGAATAATGCTCCTACGAATACGAACAACAATATTGGCTTTCGCTGTTGCAATAGGCTCCAATGTTAGACTTATTATTTTTAAGGAAATAATAAGCAGTACTCGGAGACTACATCAACTCAAATCCAGATCGAAAGGTCGAATATTAAAAAGAAAATCTGACGGTTAGTAAGATGATGCTTTATGCTGATTGAAAGCTGTTGGATTTTCATTTATGATTATGAAAACTTTTAAGAATTTGTATGAGAAAGTTTGTAGTTATGAAAATCTTTATGGGGCTTATTTGAGGGCTAGGAGAGGTAAGGGTAAAAGTGAGGATGTTCTTGATTTTACATATAATTTAGAAAGTGAATTGATGAATTTACGATATGAATTAATTAATGGAATTTATAAGACTGGAGATTATAGACATTTTATTATTTTTGAGCCCAAGGAAAGAAAGATTTCTGCTTTGTCTTTTAGAGATAGAGTTGTTCATCATGCTATTTGTTCTGTTATTGGTCCGATTTTTGAGAGAAAGTTTATTTTTGATTCTTATGCTTGTAGGGAAAAGAAAGGGACGCATGCTGGGGTTTTGAGATTGCAAAAATTTATTGGGAAAGTTTCTAGGGATGCTTATGTTTTGAAGTGTGATATTTCTAAGTATTTTTTTAGTGTAAATTGTGAGGTTTTGAAAAAGATAATTAGAAAGAAAATTGCAGATGAAAAATTACTTTGTCTTTTGGATAATGTGGTTGATAGTTCGGAGAGTGGGATTCCTATTGGGAACTTAACTTCGCAATTGTTTGCTAATATTTACTTGAATGAATTGGATGAGTTTGTTAAGTATGAATTGAGGGAGAAGTATTATGTTAGATATATGGATGATTTTTTGATTTTAAATGAGTCCAAAAAAATACTTCATAAGATTAAAGATAAAATAGAATTATTTTTATCTTCTATTAAATTGAAATTTCATCCTAAGAAAGTAAACATTTTTCCTGTTAGGCTGGGTGTTGATTTTTTGGGTTATCGGACTTTTAGAGATTATAGATTGATTAGAAAAAGCACAGTTAAGAGATTTATTAGAAATGTGAATAGGAAAATTAAGAGACATAATTTAGATTTGATTTCTTTTGATAAGTTATTAGAATCTTTTAATTCTTGGGAGGCTTATATGGTGCGTGGAAAGAGTTATAAATTAAGAAGTTCTTTATATATTATATACTTTAAAGGTATTATGTAAATTATTATCACACACACTAAAGTATATAGTATCAAAACTTATAAAAATGGCAAAACAAAAAGTAGGAAATAATGTGAAGTTTAACATTAAAGGAACGATATTTATATTAGCCATTCTTTTATTGGGGAATGTGTCCGCTGTTAGTTATGCTAGTACTAGTGATTTATTTGGTGAGTTAGTTACTTCTGTTAATGAATATAACGATTATTCATTTTTTATGAATAGGTTTGGAATTGGCACAAGTAGTCCACAAAATAAGTTGAATGTGATTGGGACTGTTAATGCTACGGCGTTTGTTGGGGATGGTAGTGGATTGACTGGGGTTGGTCTTTGGACTAATAGTTCTGGGGATGCTACGTTTGTTGAAGGCAACGTCGGGATTGGGACAACTACACCAGGAACATCATTAGATGTTAATGGTTCAGTTACTATCGCTGGAGCAATAATAGCAACACCAGAATCTATAACAGCTACAAGCGATGGAGTTGCTGCGTCTATTGTCACAGTAGGAACACATATAACAACAAATGGAGATAGTGATTTAGATAATGTAACTTTGGCAAATGGAACAGTTGGACAAATAAAACATTTTGCAATTAAAGCAGTTGGTAATGCTGCAGATTCAATTAAAATAACTCCAGCAACACTTGTTGGTGGAACACAAATAACATTTAACGCAAATCCTCTTGGATTAGGATGTATTATGGAATACACAAGTACTGGATGGGTTATTATTTCAAATAATGGTGGAGTAATAGCATAATGAAATTTTTTTAGGATGGATTTTTAAAGTACAATTACTTTAAATAACTTATAACTCGGTTAATTTTACAATGAAAGAAACTTATTCTTGTGTTACAGATTCTTGCACTTATACTTCAGGAGATTGGATAGTAGATTGTGCAGATGATTGTGTTATAGATACTACCGTTGCTGTTGGTGGTAATGATATTTATATTACTGGAACAGGAACATTTAGTATAAGTGAAGATATAATAGGTTATGGTTTATTACATATTGAAGGAGATAATAGTTCAAGTATTTGTACGGTAAGTTGTTTGGGTGGTTGTTTTAAATAAAAACACTTTATAAAATAAGATTAATTCCTTTATATAATTTTCTATTTGGACTTTTTTTTGTTGTAATTTAAAAGTAGGACAATAATTTTATAAAGAAAGTGATATTATATATTTTGTTCAACTTCGGTTGGGTGTTTGAGATCTTCGGATTTCATTCTGGTTTTTGGGGCGGCTTCGGTTGCCCCAATCGCCTCCTAAGGAAATAACTATGAACGAAATAATTAAAAAAAGAATAAGTGAAAGCAAAGGAAAAGAAATAAAAATATTTCTTAATAATGGTTTTAGATTTGCTGGTAAGGTTACTAATTGTGATGATAAATATATAGAGATTTTAGATTATGTTTCTAGTGCTTATAAAATAATAGACATTGATCAAATAAATAATATAGAGGTTCAAAAATGAGTGTGACTATTCCGACTGTTTATATTTATAATGTAAAAACAATTACATTTAAAATAAAAAACATTATAAATACAAAAGACAGATGGATTGGTGATAATAATTATGGACTAGAAAAAAGTAGAACTAAATATTTTGAGAGGGATTTTAAATTATGAAATATAAATGTAGAAGATGTGAATATACTTTTTGTTCTGAAAATGAAATACCATATTGTCCATGTTGTGAGTGTGAATCTCTGGAGGAATTAGAAGAATGAAATATAAATCAGAAGAACTATTTTTAGATAAAGTAGAGGAGTGTTTAAATGAGTGTGGTTGCAAAACTTGGAGAGAGGTTGTTCCAGATAACTTTAAGGATTGGGAAAAACCATATAGAGTAGATTTAATATTTTATAGAAATGACTTTGGATATATAGGAGTTGAGGGTAAAAATATAAACTCATTAAGAAGTGCTAAGAAAGTTTCTGATGCAATTAGTCAAATAAACGATAAGTATAGAAATCAAACTTATTTTAATGGAAATTTTATAGAGAGATGGGCTATAATTATGCCAATGAAAGTTGATTGGATAAGCGATGAAGCACAAGATTTAATGAAACACTTCTTAAAGAATTTTTTAAACTCAAGATATAAAATTTCATTGATGGAATATGTTCCTAAAAATGAGAACTATAATGCATCTATATCGATAGATACCTCAACTAAAAAATCACTATACATAAGAAATGAATAATATATTTAATGAACAAGATGTGAGAAAGTTTTATAACTTTTTTAAACATACTAAACCAACAGAGATTAGAGTATTTGATGAAGTTAAATATCCAAATGGGCAATCTGTTTTTGTAACAACAGAAAATGAGTTTGTAGAGAAATGTAGATATTATTGTGAGGATGAAGTAAGTGTTTATATTGGAGCAAGAGATAGAAGTGCAAGGGGAGATAAGAATGTTATAAGTTCTAGTTTTGTTTTCTTTGAGATTGATGAACACGAAGAAGGCGATAATAAAGATTCAGAAAAAATAAAGATATTAAAGTTTTTAGAAGAGAATAATATTAAAGTTGGTATGCAAGGTATGAGTGGTGGTGGTTGGCATTTTTATGTACCACATAAGTTGCAAGAGTTTGCAAACAGCGAAGAAGCATTATTGTATAAAGAACAATCTCTTAATTCATTTAAAAAAGTATTTTTAGATAAAGGATTTGATGTTGATGGTGCTGTGTTTAATTTAGAAAGAGTTACTAGAGTTATTGGAACATTCAATTATAAAAGAGATAAGATATCAAATATAGATTATATTAATAATATAAATTTAGAAGAGAATACACAAGCATTAATTAAACTTCTAAAAAACTATAAAGTAATTCCAAGAAAAAATGATATAACTTATAATTTTGAGGATGATGATTTTATTAGAAATGTTAAGGAAAAGTGGATTGCTCCTGGAAGAGAAGGTTTAGCTTTATCAGTTGCTGGATATTTACGTAAAGAAAAAAAATTAGGATTAAAATCTACATTATCTATAGTTAAAAAAATATGTGAAGATTGTAAAGATGAAGAAATAGAAAGTAGATTAGTTGCAGTAAAAGCAACATTTGATAAAGATGAAAAAGAAATAATAGGTATTAGTGGATTATCTAAAAGAGAAATTGATTTAGGTATTAAAAATAATATTAAAAATTTAATACTTTCAAGGCAAGAAGATATGGCATCAGAAGAAATTACAAAACTTATATTAGAAAAATATTATATATATACAACAAGAGATGATATTAAGTCTGAAATTTGGTATTATTTAGATGGAATATATGTTCCTAACGGAAGATCTTTAATAAAAGAAATAACAAGAGAAATATTAGAAGATGCATACACTGCACAAAGAGTTAATAAGGTAATTGTAAAAATTGAAGCCGATACTCAAATAGAGCATGATGCTTTTTTCAAAAATGAATCCATAGAAGATATACCAATTAAAAATGGAATACTAAATATTTTCACTAGAAACATTACACCATTTTCACCAGAGAGAATATTCTTTAATAAGTTACCAATAATATATAATAAAAATTCAACTTGTAAAAATATAGAAAAGTTTTTTTCAGATGTTTTAAAAGATAAAAGTGATGTAAAAGTTATGTTTGAATTAATAGGATTTTGTTTAATGAAAGAATATAGGTTTGAAAAATCGTTTATGTTTATTGGTAATGGAAGAAATGGAAAAGGAAAAACATTAAGTTTAATTAAAAGATTTTTAGGTGTAGAAAATTGTAGTTCAATTCCTTTAGCACAAATTAATTCTGGTTCTACTTCTGTTTGTGAACTACACGGAAGATTAGCAAATATTGCAGGAGACTTATCTAATACAGATTTAAAAGATACTGGAATGTTTAAACAAATAACAGGTAGAGATTTAATAACAGCAAAAAGAAAATATCTTAATGATTTATTTTTTGAAAATTATGCTAAAGTTATTTTTGCATGTAATGAATTACCAAAAGTTTATGATTTAAGTGATGGTTTCTGGAGTAGATGGGTATTATTTGAGTTTCCTTATAAATTTGTAAAACAAAATGAATATAATAAATTAAGTATAAAAGGAAATCATAAATTAATGGATGAAAGTATTATTGATAAAATTTCTACAGATGAAGAATTAAGTGGTTTGTTAAATATTGCATTAGATGGACTTAAAAGAATAATTGATAATAAAGGATTTAGTTATTCAAAAGGAACTAATGAAGTTAAAGATTTATGGATTAGAAAATCTGATTCTTTTACTGCATTTTGTATTGATTGTATTGAAGAAGATTTAAATGGTAAAGTATTAAAAAAACAAATAAGAAAAGAATTTGGTAAATATTGCAGAAATAATAAAATACCAGGTGCAAGTGATATGGTAATTAAGATTGTTTTAGAAAATAAATTTGGTGCTTATGACTCACAAGGCAGTTTTGGTGATAGAGTTTGGGAAGGAATTAAATTAAAATGAGTCAATTAACAGGACTAACAGTGTTTTTACTAAAACATAGGAAAATCGAAATTCCTATGGTCTTGCCAAAAAGGTGTTATTCCTGTTATTTTTATTGTTCTCCACAAGAAACAGAGGTCTCCAATGGATAAAACACTAATCCCAAACAAAGAAATTAGAAGAGCATGTAAGATTGCAATCAATAAAGAATTAGAAGATTTACTAAAAGAGGTTGAGTTTAGAGTTGTAAGAATAAGAAAGTTGTCACAGGAGATATTAAACTCACTATGAAATACCAACCAAAATTTCAAATATGCCCGTACAGAAGTAAAAGTGGTAAATGTACACATAAAGGAATTGATGGGAAATTTTGTATTGTAAATAAGCCTGAGAGATGCCATTTCTGCTTAGAATGGTTTGCTTTAATAGAAAGTATATATAATCAAGAAAAGTCGATTCCTACACCTATAAACCCAACTAAAAACACCATCTCAAGTAAAAACAATGAATAATAAAACAAGAAAAGAATTAAGACCGTGTTTCGGCACTAAAAAATACTCCGAACATATAATATGTAGAAAGTGTCAACATAAAAAATATTGTGAAATAGCAAGTAAAAAAAATAAAAACACAAGATTTAGGAAATCTAGTAAGAAATAGAAACATATATAAACTATTAAAAACAAGTATAAACATGAAAACACAAATAAAAACATACGGTAACTCAAAAGTTTTGGTTTTATCACCAGAATTTATGAAATACCACGATGCAGCAGTTGGTGATTGGATCAATCTATCAGATGCTATATTAATTAAAAATAAGGATAAGAAGAAATGAAAGACACAGGATTTGGAGTTAGCTTTGAAGTGATAAGAAGTGAACTAGGAGTTTCAACAACGATTGATAACAACTTACCAATTTCAAAATGGGATAAAAGGAGAATGGTATTATGATATTAAATTATTTGAAATTAGTTAATAGGGAGTTTGAATTAAGACAGTTAGAGATTCCAGAAACATTAACAGAATATACTTTAAATAAATCAATGGGAGGTAAAAAATAAAATGGAAAACACAAATGATTTGTTGAATACAAAGATTGGAGAAAAAGAACAGCCAAAAAATACTGTAAGCCCAGCTAAAGTAACTATTGCAAGTGTTATTATTAAAACAAAAGATAAACATGATAAGCTTATGAGTTCACCACTAGCACAATTTATGGTTAAGCATCCAGATAAAGAAGAATTAATTTTAATAAGTAAGGTTAAGTATTTAGATGGAGATAAAGCTATTGTTAGGGGTTTTTGGGTTCAAACAGATGATGATGGAAATTTCTTTAAGGGATCAACTATTGATTTAATTCTAAAAAAATTAGGATGTGAAACTTTAGCAGATACTTACGGAAAAGAAATTGATACAGTTGAAGAAGGTAAGGATAGTTCATATCTTTGTCTGAAGGCTTATTAACAATAAACAAACAAATTAAATTTTTATTTTTTTTCATTATACTCGCTGGGAATTCAACTCTCCAAATAAATAATAAAGTCCTGGTTGGCGAGACCAGGCACTCATAGTCATTAATTGGCTGCACATGAAATAGAGAAGGCTTATCCTATCTTTGCCTATTGGCCTCTATTGTTGGAGGTTCAATTCCTTCCATGTTGCATTATACTCATGGAACTACAAAACTACAGCATAAAAAGAAAAGAAAGAATACTAAAGCTAGTTAGAATAAATATATTAGAAAAGAAATGTGAACTATGTCAAAAGAAAATAACACTAGAAAATTTAGGGTTTCTTCAAAGGAAAGATAATAAAAATATATTTTACCATAAGTTAAATTACGATCCTTGTGCGGAACTTAGTTCTGAATACAAAGAGAGGGTAGAAGTATGAGATGTTTTATATGTAAGAAGTTTATAAGAGGTTTTAGTAAGTATGAATTATGTTCTGGTTGTCAAAGCCGCAGTATAACAACAATGATAAGAGATGGGATAGTAGATATTGATAAACTAAAAGAGATGTTTGGTTCACAGTCTACAAGCTCTACGTCTACCGCCCAACAGAACACAAATAAAAATAAAACGGATATTAAAGAATGAAACTAACCGCCCAAAGTAACAATAGAGAATTAATATGGCACGAAGCAAAATCAAATGTGGAGTTAATGAAAATGGTAAAAGAAGAAATTAATAGTCATCCGACAAAACAAACCATCAAGCAGGGGAGTTGCGACATCCCTCATTGTGTATCGGACTATGCTTGTCGACAAGATGAGGTAAAGACGGATGACATTATAATGACAGGATGCCCAGACGAAATGGAGGAACTATATAAATGAAAAGACAAGGAATGAAAGTAACAATTGGACAACTAAGAAGAATAGCAGACGAATTAGAAGAACAACTAAAAGAAACTTATAAAATATCTAATTGTAGTTATCCAACTTTCGCAGCAGTACATCAACAACTTTATCAAATAAATATAATAAACAGAACTCCAGAATGCAGTGACACTTGGGAGATAGAAGATATAAAAACTAACAAACTTATGTGGCATCAAGTTGAATCTAATAAACAAATGGTGAAAAGAATTAAAACTAACGATCAACGAAAAAAGGATAAAGACGACGGCTCAAATGTTTCTTTATCTGGCACCCCGAAGCAGTCTTCGAGGAAGACTAATAAAGACGAGCACATGTCGAAGAGTGTGGATAAGCACGTTGATACAGACGCCCTGAGGAAAACTTCTAACGAAGCTACTCCGAATGACGGGCGTCGATTAAAATCAAATAAATCAGACGTAGAGGATAGTTAATACGAACAATGGAAATTAAAGATTATAAAAAAGGATATTTAAAAAAGATAAAAGAATTACTTAATGCTCCCGAAGAAAGTAGTAGATTAAATTTTCTTTTAAAATTAAATAATGGAGAGCTTCTTAGTTTAGGAATGCAAATATTAAGAGCTTCGCCAACCAAACCTAAGACGAAATGAAAAGAGTAAAACAATTCAATAATACTAAGGATTTAAACAACTATCTAAAATATGAAGCTAAGAAAGGGGAAGTTGTAGAATTAAATGAAGTAGCCGATTGGACACATCCTAAAAGGATAACTCGGTTCGTGAAATGATTACAATGGGAAACTTAAATTTAACAAAAGAGGATGCAAAAGAATGCGAACAAGAATTAATAAATATATTGATAAAAGCCAAAATAAATCCAGATGATTATTATAAAAGATGAGAAATAAAGATAAATCAATAGTTATGATTGAATGGACAGATGTTTGTTCAGTAGACTTAGGATTATTTGGGGATGAGGACATTAAAGATGGGTTGCAACATCCTAAAGTTATAATAGCTGGAATATTAATAAAAGAAGATAAAGAATCTTATTATATTGCAAAAGAGATGTGGGATACATCACAATACAAATATCTACATCTAATTCCAAAAAAGTATGTTGATAAAGTAACTAAACTTGGTAAAACGAATTTTTATTCGCCTAAGCCTTAACAATGGGAATTAAAAATATAGAACCAATGAAACTTATGATATTTTTAATAGTTATATTAGGAATAATTATATTATCAATTTCTTTTTATCTAGGAATTTTTACAAACAAAGGTTATTATAAAATAACTGATATGTGGATTGGAAATAATAATAAAGTATCTAATTATTCTTATTGTGATAATTGTTTATGGATTGAATTTGATGAAGAGTGTAATAGAAGAATAACATATTTTTTTGAGAATCAACACGAATATGATAACCGTCTTGAAGTGGGTATGCCCGTAGATATAAAATTTAGAGAAATTAATGGAATTAAATATGTGAGGGGAGTAATCCCTAGAAAAGAATATGACTACAAGTGTTCGCTTTAGAATGATTAACAATCATTAATAACAATTAACAATGATTAACAAAACATCAAAAAAATGGTTTATTTTAACGAAAAACAAAGAAGAATGATAAGAGAAATATCAAAATCAAACATAGGATTAACAATTTATGATGCTTCAAAAAGGGCAGGAATAAGTTGGATTACTGCAAAAAAATATATGACTATCTTTTTAGATAAAAATATAGTTATTTTAAATAATATCTCAAAAGATTATAATTTTATTTCAAAGAAGTACTATCAAATAAATAAATCCATCTTTAAAGAATAATGGAAATAACTAGAAAATGGGCAATGCCAAACAAAAGAACTTTCACTATTAAACCGATAAAAGAAATAATAGAAAAGTATAAATCTAAAGGATTAACACTAGACCCATTTCCATATCCATACAAAGAAGATTGTTTGGACTATCTTAAAAGATATAATAGTGAATCTGCGGATGTTGTTTTATTTGACCCACCATATTCACCGAGACAATTAAAAGAATGTTATGATAATCAAGGGATGGTGTTACATGATACAAAATCGTCAGTTTGGGCTAACTGGAAAGATGAAATTGCTAATAAAATAAAGATTGGTGGGATATGCCTATCTTTTGGATGGTCATCACAAGGGATTGGAAAGAATCGGGGATTTGAAATTATAGAAATTTTATTAGTAGCTCATGGTGGTAATCACAACGATACAATAATTACAGTTGAAAGGAAGGTCAGTTCGCATTAGAATGAGCAAGTGTCTTAACACCCATAACTATATAAACCTAAATAACCTATAAAACCTATGACAAAACAAAAGAAACTAATCCTTCAAGTAAAGGAAAACAAAAACGGACAAAAGAGAGTTACTATCCCTAAGGAATCCGAAATAGAATCAGAAGATTATGTTGAGGTGAAGAAACATGAATAAAATAGAAGAACAAATATTAAAGAATCAATGGACTATTATATCTGTGTTAAGAAGGTATTCTAATGACCAGAATAATGCAGGTCATATATCATCTCTTAGCGAAAGAGTAGAAGAGACAAGAAGATTACTTAATCCAGAAGTTGAACCAAGTCTTCCAGAAAAAACTAAAGTCGCTTTAAATGTCGAGGAGAAAATAGAATGAAATTTGATAAAGAATTAAAAATGTTTGAAGATATGCAAGAAGAAATGGAAATCATAATGAAAGACGATTCAATTAATGTAATGGTAGAAAGGGCTATGGTTCTAGGTTATCACTACGCATTAAATGTCGGAGATAAAGATACTCCAAACAAAAACCAATTACAAAGAATTAAAACTAAAACAGATATATTGAAAGACGCTTTAAATGTCTATAACGGAGGAAGCGAATAATGGTACACATAACAAAAAAAGATTTAGACAAAGATAACTTTTACAAAGATAGTGGAATAAACACAACTGAAGAAATAACCTGTGATGAAAATCTTGGTTATATTAAATTCAAAAAATCAGTTATAACAACTAAATCAATTATTTTAGGATTAGGTTGTGGAATCAAAGCTGGTGATGGAATCGAAGCTGGTGATGGAATCAAAGCTGGTTGGGGAATCGAAGCTGGTGATGGAATCGAAGCTGGTGATGGAATCAAAGCTGGTGGTGGAATCGAAGCTGGTGATGGAATCAAAGCTGGTGATGGAATCGAAGCTGGTGATGGAATCGAAGCTGGTGATGGAATCAAAGCTGGTTGGGGAATCAAAGCTGGTTGGGGAATCGAAGCTGGTTTATCAATAATTTGTAAAAGAGTATTAAAATTCTCATATCAATTATTCGCAGGAACTTGCACATGGAAAAAAACAACAGAAGGAGATTTAATTATTGAATGTGGAAAATTAGAAACAGATGGAAAGATTGTTTTAGGTAATTTAAAAGAGACTGGTAATGTTCCTGAAGAAATTGATAATATTAAAATCATTGATGGGAAGAAATATAAGTTGGTTGAGGACGCTTTGAATGTCAAGGAGAATAATAATGGATAATTCAACACAACAATATGAAGAAGAAACGCAGGAGAGTGAATTTAAAATATTTGTTAGAAGTTCAGAACCAACAAAAGATTCAATAGAAGAAATTCAAAATGAGTTAGAAATGCTATGGGGAGCCATGTGTTCTGATGATGAATTTATAATTTTAAAAGATGACCTACCTTATGCCTATGGAGATTTCCAAAAAGAAAGTGTAAAAATTAATAAGTTCGCTTTAAATGTCGGAGAAGAAAAATGAAACAACAATGTAAATTAAATCATGGGATAATGCCATTCTGGGCAGACATAACAGAATCAAAGGCAAAAGAGATAGGATTTGAAGTTATGAATACAAGATTCGTAAACAATGTCTTAAGCGACGAGGTGCAAGATGGAAACTGAAGATTTTTGTCTAAAAGATTACTGGGAATATTTCAAAGACTTGAATAGCCAGAACAATATATTAGGGACTGATTGCTTTGAAGATGCCTTAGAACAATTTATTAAAGAGTTGAAGGATATTTTAACTATGGATGGATTTGGGCATCATACAGATAAAAGCCTAGATAAAATAATAAAAAGAGATATAATCAGCACAATTGATAGATTATCAGGGTTCGCCTTACATGAATCTAAAGACGACAACAATGTCGAGGGTGAGGAGAAAGATGGAACTCAATAAAAAGAATGATTGGATTGGAACTTATGATGAACATTTAGAAAAATTATTAGAAACTCACGATTGCCTATGCCCAAAAGCCAGAGAAATATTGGAGATTATAATTAAGGATATGAATGACGCATTACATGAATCTAAAGACGACAACAATGTCAAAGGGGAAGTGGAATAATGGCGGATGATTTGAGTTCTAAAAGACAAGTTACAGAAACTGGGGAGTGTCTAAGAATGGAGAAAAAAGGGAGATACGTCAGACCAATTTACAAAAAGGATATTTCTTATCCAGAAGAAA
>Ga0208647_1000274_pt1 | contig 17685 bp, 22 predicted proteins | sample AntAceMetag02UKA_FD_184765 | JGI IMG/M metagenome (GOLD analysis project Ga0208647, IMG submission 184765) | Saline lake microbial communities from Ace Lake, Antarctica - Antarctic Ace Lake Metagenome 02UKA (SPAdes) (version 2) | ecosystem: Environmental > Aquatic > Non-marine Saline and... | reverse complement strand
CCATATATCGTATATTATGATATATGGTTATATCGAACGGATTATTTCATTAATCTTATTTATATGATATTGTACAGTGGATATTGCTTTATTTACTTCTTGTCCTATCTGCCTAACAGACTTTTCTTCGATGTATTTTAATTCAGCTATTTGTCTCTGCATGTCATTTAAACGTTTAAATCGTTCTTTAATAATTATCTGTAATGTTTGTCTATCTTTAAAATCAAAATCTCTACCATATTCTGATGCCACTTCTGCAAGTGTTAAATACCCTTCTAAACATTTATCAAGTGTAAATGTATATGGGTCTCCATTATAATATGCAGATAATTCAGATTCTAACATGACTTGATTTTCAAAATTTTCTTGACGTTTATCCATAGAATCTAGTTCTCCTTTTTGGGCGTTTACGAGGTTTAAATACTCCTCTTGACAATCTACTAGGTTTTGCTGTCCCTTTTGCGTATCCATATCTTGATAACCCTCTTTCAATAACCATAAGTATTACTAATGCGCAACATCTAAGTCCATCAACTGCGTGGTCATTTACAGAATTTGTATAAGTGAATGGATGATTTTTCTTTGTGCAATGGGTTTGTGTTTCAGCCATCATTATGGTAATCATATCATCGAAATCTCCGACACCTGAATCAGCGTGTGCTATATGTAGTCTACCTGATTCTACCAGTTCTACTAATTTATTAGTACTAGCTACCTTTTCAGCATAAATTATTTCTTCTTTAACAGGCTCACCTGATTGTTGGTCTACAGTTTCAATTACACCCATAACTACAGGTCTTGTGAATATTGCAGGGTACATAAACATTTTATTTTGTCTAAAATTAGATGGGAATAATTCTTTATCAATTAAATGGTCATAAACTTGGTGGCCAAATGTTTGTGTATCAACTGATATATGTTTACAGTTAAAATACTCCATTAAATAATTAATAGTCTTTGCCATATTAAAACTTGCCATGTTTTCAATTTCTAATCTATATACAATATCATAATGTTGTATAAGTTCATCATCTTCATCTTTTAAATTATATGCACCCATAACTATCATATGTGATGGAGAATTTGATGTATATCCCATATCCCCACCTATTATATAAAAATCATATTTTGGTCTAAGTATTGGTAAGTTCATTTGTGGGAATAATTCTTCAAATGCGTTTCCATTAAAAGATTTAAAACTAAATAAATCATTTTTAATAAGCCCTTCAACTAATTTACTTGGTCTAAATACAGCGTTTGCATGGTCTCCCCATCCACCTTCAACCAAATTTCTCCATTGTGCAGTGTGCTTACCTCCATATAATTCAAGTGCTCTTGCTTCTTTATCTTTATCCCAATCAGCTGATTCATAACTTGCATATTTATAATACATGATATTTTTTCTACTCACATAATAATATAAAATTGTATCACGTACGTCATTAGGTACACCAGCTACAACTATCTTACCGCCTTCTTTCAAGGCAGGGGTTATTTCATCTAACATTTTTCTAGGAAGTAACTGTGCCTCATCTATACATATAAAATCATAGTGACCAGATACCATAGTTGTTTGCCCTGTTTTATCATGCCCAGCTATTCGTATTTCTATCTTATGTCCATTATTAAACGTGAATATCCTATCTTTTTTATCATAACTATTAAACATTTCGCGAGTGAATGAATCTTTACTAAAATAATCTATAAGGTGTTGAATAAGTACGTTTGCATGTTTTGCATGTTTAACAATGTATGCTGACCACTTTTTAGGTTGTGATAATGCTACCATGAATAGCATATGTTCAATGGAACTCGACTTACCAACGGAACGTCCTGATGCTATCACCATTTCTTGGCATATTAATAATCCCATCATATAGTCAAGCTGAGGATGCATAATTTCCCATGTAGTTGCACCTTTTTTAACACTCATTCGTTGGTCACGATTAAAGTACTCAAAGCTAAACTTTGGGTCTACTAACATAGCATACATTAATCTAATTGCCCAACTAGGTTTACTCATATACACCTAATACCCCTTCTTTATCAAATACAAAATGTGTAAATTTATCATAAAAGTATCTATGTTTAATATATCTTAAATCTATTAATAAATTGTCTCCAACTTTAAAATCATACTCTGAATCAATATTTAATGAAACTACTTTACATTTTGGATTATCATTTGTAGCCGAACGGTCATCTGCAATATAAATACCAGATTTAGTAATTTTTTCTCTATCTGGTTCCATTTTAGCTATTACTATATTTTTTAATGGAGATAATCTATTACCATCTTTAACTGTTTGTCCACGTTTAAAATCAGCTTCAGCTTTTTCTTTATGTTTAACAAATTCAGGTTTATCTACAATACCTATATTATTATATAAATGTTCATTATTTTCATAATCTATTTCTAAAGTTGCCTTAACTTCATCTTTATATTGGTCTGCTGAATCCGCTATGCCCATTTTATCTAATATATTATCTACCATAGCCTGTTCAGTATTATCTAAGGTTGCCTCGTTAATCATTAGTTATCCGCTCCAATCTTTCCTTACATATATCTACATATGTATCTATAATATCCATACCTAAATAATTACGCTTATTTTGTTTTGCCATTATTAATGTAGTACCAGAACCACACATTGGGTCGAATACTAAATCACCTTCATTTGACCAACTTAGTATATGGTCTCTTGCTAATTCATATGGGAATATAGCTGGGTGTTTATTAGCTATGTTATCAGTTTCTAATCTCTTTCCTGGACTATAATTCCATATATTAGAACGAAGTTTCGTTTCCTTTGTAATATATCCTCCTTCACGCTTACGTAATCTACATCCTGTATCATTACTAGCTTCAGCGTTCCACTCTGTGGGTTGTTTAACTCCACTATAACTACATTTCTCACGTATCCCATTAAATGTATTAGGTTTACCTTTAGTTAGCACAAACATATATTCAAATGCCTGTTCGTATCTACGATGTGTCAATGGAACATAATAATTCTTTCTATAAATCATTGTATCATATAATTTAAATCCAATTTCCTTAAAGTATAATGCTTGTTTAAATGATGTACCAGATTCTGACCCATTCTTAGTTTGGTCTCCAACTACCCATATTATAACTCCACCTTTTTTCATTACTCTGTAAAGTTCTTTAGCTTGTTCTTGAAATTTTTCGAATGTATAACTATCTGCAACATTACCTTCATATTTTCTAGCCATATCATAAGGGGGGCTAGTAACCACTAAATCTATTATTTTATCTGGTAATTGTTTCATTAATTCAACTGAATCTCCTAATAATACATCATTTATATTCATTTCTAGTCCTTTCGTTAAATACAGCTCCATGTGCTGTCTGGTTCTTTTCTATATAATATTTGATTAGATGATGCAAGTTTAAATAGGCCAACATCTTTCTCACATTTCTTCTTTTCAATATATGGCTCACATTTAATATATGATACAGTTTCCTTTATATCATTTGATACTTTCTTAAAAGTATAACTGGTAAAATATACTAATGGTATACCAAATCTTGCTAAATATACTAATAATGCAAACATTTCTTCATTATCTTGGTCACCAGGTTCTCCACCTGTAATTACAATGTAATCAATAATATCTCTAAAGTCATTAATCTTCTCATACAACTTTGTCTTCCAAGTCTTCCATTCACTACCTTTATCAAAGTCCCATAATTCTGGATTAAAACAAGTTCCTTTACATTTATGATTATGATTACAGCCACTTACAAATATTTCTAAATAACTACCGACCATACTATACTGTGAATTTACTATATTCATATATTCCCCCTATTGTACATGATAAATTAATTCTGCTTGATACCTTGCTTTAATAGCATCAGCTTTATCTTTAAAATTACCTAGAAATATATTCTTATAATTTAACATAATTGATGCTGTCCAAATATTTTGATTTTTATTCCAACTTATTCCTTTATGTCCAGATGTATTAGTACAATACATTTTAGTATTCATGGCATTTTTAGACTTAGTTGTTTGTCTTAAATTATTTTTTCTATTATCAAGTTTGTCTTGATTTATATGGTCAACCATAGTATATCCTGTAATATAAGTATGTAACATTATGTTCGCTTTTGTGCATCCACAGTACTCATTTTTTAATTTCCATTTATATTTTAAAGATTTTTCAACATCATCTAAATCAATTTTAGTCCTTCCTTTTTCGTGTCCATTTTTATTATATAATATAATTTCAGCATAAGTATCATAATATATAATTTCATTACTGTCATATATTGTTCTTTCTAAAATTTTACCATGTCTATACATCTGTAAATAATGTTTTTTACAGTACAATTTACCATTATATGATTTAACATTATTATCAGATTTATCACATATACAACAATGTTTATTATTACTAGGCATTACTTAACATCCCCGTAAAATTTTCTTAATGGATAATCATGTTCTCGTCTAGTTTTATTAAATTGTTTAACTGGTACTAAAAATCCAACAACTCGTGTAATATCTTCAATATTTGTACTTCCACAAATATTACATTTACCACTTTTACCAACAGTTAAATGATTATTTTCACATCTTTGTAAATTATAATTTACTGCTGCATATACTACACCCTTATTTGCAAGTGTTTTTATTAAATTAAACATTGTTAATTTATCAGTTATAGCTGCTTCAACATTTATATGACTTATTGCACCACCTGTAAATTCCTTATCAAACATTCCTTGTAATTTAATTCTATCAAGAATATCTACTTCTTCCCATGCACTTGCAAATTGATTACTATATAATTCAAACTCATCTTGTATACCAAGTATTCTATCCTTCTTAGCAGCCTTTACAGCTGATGATTCAGATGGTGTCTGTTCAGCATTTACTGGACATGCATACTTTTTACTATATTCATCATTAACTTTATTAATAAGTCTTATAATATCAAACTGTAATTCTTTACCTTCTGGAAGTAATACATTTGTATCTCTGAAATGTAATGCTTCCCCAATTCCATTAATACCTACAGTATTATATTGTTTTTCTAATTCCATAAATCCATTAGTATACATTGGCAAATTCCCATTATCTATACGTTTCTTAATAATGTGCCTCTTAACATTATTAATTTTATTAGCTAATCGTGTGAAATGTTCAACTTTTTCTAAAAATTCCTCATTTGAATTTGTTAATTTAGCCATTCGTGGTAAATTTAAAGTAACTACTCCTAATGAACCAATTTTCGTACTTCCTGCTCCAAATGAATTAAAATATTCATTTACACTATCGCTTCTTAAACGACAGCACGCGGAAACTGTACTACTCTTACCATAATAAAGATTTATAAATGCAAATTTTAAATTCTTTTCTGCAATCATCATAGCAAACTCTTCATCTAATAAATTATCGTTATCATCAGTTGAAAAACACGCAGTTGTAACAGGAAATGTTAAAAGTGTTCTATCAAGTTCTTCATTCATAATATCTAATACCATTTCTTGTAACTTATATACTATTTCAGCATTTGCTATTCTTCCATCTGGAAAAAGAATTTTACTACATAATTCTTCAAAAAATGGTTTATCATATATTGATATATTAGTAAATGGACTTTGGTTACTCTTAAAAGGTTGATTAATAGTATATATAAATGTAGTTATAATATCTTTAATATACGTCCATTTATTTTCTTCATTGTCAACCAATTTAAAATGCATATCACCTGAATTATTTAATACATTTTCGATAAAATATGACATTACTACAAGTACATCTGCCATTCCACATGCACCACTTTGTGAATTGGATGCAAATACTAAAAATTGTTCCATTTGTTGTTTAAATGTCATAAAATATTTTGCTGGTATACACTTAGGTGTTTCTAAATATGATAATCCTTTAAGTGCTATATCATAAGTACTATAATTAAAACAATATGGTTTTAAAAAGAAATGATGAAAATCATTTATATAAAAATCTCCAGATATCTGCGATTCAACTATTTGGTTGGCTACATCATGTCCATAATATGTTTTCGAATATTTCCATAGCATATATAATGAGTTTAATCTCAAGAATGGTTTCATTAATTCATTTTCATATGTTATATTTGACATATCAGATACATTTGAATTATCATCAACACTATTATCGGCAGTAGTTGTGGATTTAGCATGAGTTGAAAAGAACTTCTTACTATTCTCTGCCATATCTAACTGACTACCTATTCCTTCTATTTCAAATATTTGTTTTCCATATTTTACCTTTAAATCTGAAAGTAATTCAGTAAATTGTTTATCATAACTTAATTCTATATACATTTATTCCCCTTTTACTATTTCTGTGATTTTTTGGATATTAGTTATTATTTTTCCACCTTTTAAAAGTGATGGAACCGTTGTTAAGTTATATTTTTCAATATAATCAGCTTCTTCGGTTATGTTTATAGTATCTATTGGTATTGTTCTATTATTATTCATGTTTTTTACTACAGTGCAGTTATTGCACGTATTTGATACAAATATTTTCATTATTACTCCTCGTTATTTAATTGATTCAATCATTGATGCTTCTAGTTGTCTTGTGTGCTCTACCATATATGTCTTTGCTAGTGATGCATCATCTAGTTCGGAGTTTATTGCGGATAGTACTACATTCAATGTTCTCTTATCTATTTTGTCGTCTCTGGACAATATTATCTTAATTTCATCCATTTTTTCTATTAACCATGTCTTAAATGTTGGGAAATTTGTTTTAAATATTATTCGAGTCCCACAATCTTCACATAGACCAATTCCCATATATTCTTGTTCATTATCGTGAAGATATTTCAACATACTCCCGAATTTAGAGGTCAAAATATTCCCAGCTTGTGAATCTACTCTATCCTTAAAGTCATCTAACAATCGTGATGTCTTATTTATCTGGTCTGAAAGTTTAACGTCTATTTCTTTGACACCCTTACGTTCATTATAAGGTAAATCTGCTTCACTAACTAATTTAGAATTTCTATACAAGTCTAATTTTCCTTGAAGAATTCCACTAATTAATACATTAAATTCTGGTATATTTTCTCCATAATGTGAGTAATAATGATAGACTTCTTGTAAAAATTTAGCTTCTGCAGAGTCACGTGTAACTATCCTGATTCCAGGTGGAAACGTCGTTCTAAAGTTGTATAAATTTTGTTTTTTATAGGATAATGTTAATTCTTCTGCGTCTTCACTAGCTAATGCTTCACCTGATAATTCACTTGCTCTAACTCTCTTTACTTTGTCTGGTGTTATTCCGGTTTCTATTAATTTATGACAGTGTATACATGTTTTCCATTTGTTCCAAGCTGATATATTCACACCTACACCACATAGTGGACATTTGTTCAGCTCTTCTCCGTCTACATAAACTTTTGGTAATTTTTTGGCCATTCTTTTCCTTTCGTGCGCGAGTTACTTGTATTAAGTATTAATATATACAGTACGTAGTACGTAAATATGTAATATTTACTTAGTAGTATTTTACTTAGTAGTTATATTATACCACATAAATTTACGTATGTCAAGTCCGAAATTGAAAACAGCTGAAATAATAATCGAGCTTGACAAATATGTTGAAACATGGTATAATATATATACAGAGGAGTGAAGAATGGAAGAAAAGAAATTAGCTGATAAATTACATGTAGCTGTGTCTACACCTGAATACCCATACCTGAATATAGAAAACCTACAGTTGATAGGACATACGTCCGAGTGCAAGCACTCTTTTCAATGTGGATTTTTAAAGGCTGAATGCACTAACAAAGAATGTCCAAGTAAGTTTTGTTTATTTGGATGGTATACAGCTGGATTAGTACCTGACCAGTTATGTACATGGTATGAAGAAAATCCTAAGTGGAAGTCTGTTGGAGCTGACTACATATCCAATAGGAGTATATCTGTAAATGGTATGATTAAAGATGGACTTGTACATGAAAATAAAGAAATACCTGAAAAGGTGTTAAGTGAAGAATCACTGAATGAATACATGTTCAAACCTGTAACAATATTCATGATTGGCTGTGATGATACCACAACAATGGAAACCATATATGAAAAGTACCCATTTTTAAAGATAGGTGTTGGTAAACCTGTATTTAAAGTGACTGATAGTGAAGATTTGGAACAAATTAAAGAAACACTTACTAAAGAAATTGTACGTGTACCAAATGTAGGTACAGTACCAATAATTATACTTAGATATAAAGAAGTAGCTAAAGAATATTATGATATGGTTATGAAAGTAATTACTGATTATGAGTCTGTACAATCAGTTAATATAGCCACTAGATTAATATACTCACAAATGATACAAGAAAATGAATTTATCAACATGGGACGACTTAATAATGCAAAATGGGGATATAATTTAGTCGATAAATTTAAAGGTAAAACAATTATGTGCATAGCGGGAGGGCCATCATTAAATGACCATATTGATACCATTAAAGCTAACAGAGATAAGTATGTAATACTAGCAGTAAGTACAGTTGCAGAGCTATTATTTAAAAATGACATAATACCAGATATAATTGGTACATTGGACATGAAGAATCACAACAAAGTATATCTAGAAGCACTAACTGATGAACAAATGAAACAATCTCATTTATTATTTGAAATTGATGCAAATCATGAAGTAATTGATGCATATACTGGAGGTATAATTATACTGCCAGCTGATTTAGAAAAAATGCCAGCTACTAAAATATTAGCAAAGTATCTACCAGTCACATTCAAATTTCCAAAATCTGGTACAATTTCTAATTTAATATACAATTATGCAAGGTTATTAGGAGCGGGTGAAATTATCTTAGTAGGATATGACTTATGTTATAGAGATAATAACACACATACACCTGGACTTAAATTTGGTAAACAGTTCAAAATTGTAACGTCAGCAGGCCAAGAATTAATAGTATTTGGTGAAGAAACTAAAGCTGAATTAGCAATGTTGGTAGATACATGGCAAGATGATGAGTTGGGTAATCCAATTAAGGCATGGACTATAAAGGCATACTACACTTACCTAATTGAACTACAAATGCGTATTAAAGAAGGTGGTATCAAGACATATGATACCAGTAAATACTCAGCCAAGAAAGAAATGGCCGAATATGTAGACCTAGCTGAATTCTTATCAACTCGCAAGGCATTAGGGATTAATCCAAAGTCTATCATTGATACAGTTCCTACTAAGAATTTAAAGAACAATCAAATGAAACATGTACTACGTAATCCATTAAAGGGGGATAATAAACAAGAAATTAATTATAATCATGTTACTAGAATAGTATATATGATTAGACAATACACACAATTTCCAATGCTACAATATGGTAATATCATGCATGAATTAGAAGAAATAGTTCGACGTGAATGTAAAGAGGCATTTGAACGGATTGTTGAGATATCAATGAATAAATGGCATAAATTAAACAAGGAGGAAACGAAATGAAACCAGAATTAAAAGAACCGAATGAATTAACAATAGCTAATATTTTAGATGAAGTACAAGATGAAGTAGTAACTGAATCAAATATAGTTGACTGTCCAGTCAATTTAAGTAACGAACGTCATCCTGATGAAACATTTGAAGAATATAAGGCTAGGCGTGTACAAATTAAACAATATTTAAGACAACATAAAATGTATCAATCAAATGGGGAGAATCGTAAACAACGACGTACTCGTAAGACAGATAAATTAAGATTCACAAAGCCTATGAAGAAGATTAGAGATAAGTATATGGTAGGTAATGTAGATGTAACACTAGCTGTTAAAGCTGGCATCCCATTAAATGAGTTCTTACGTGTAAAAGCACTAGGACTTAACTACAAAGAACTAATTGAGATTGCCAAGGAACACGAATCAGAGGTAACATCATGAGATATATAGCAGAAATAGGTAGTAATTGGAAAGTTACAGATAATGATGGAGAAAATTGGGTTAATTTAGTAAAATTAATCAATCGAATTGAAGAATTCAACCCAGATTACATTAAATTCCAAATATGGGACACTGATAAGTTCATTCACCCTGAACATCCTAGTTATGACAGCTTTAAGAGACTGGAAATGCCTAGAGAGTACTATGCTGGCCTGATAGACCTGCTTGGCAATAGGTTTATGGCATCAGTATTTGATGAAGCGACAGCTGACACAATGAATGCACTTGGACAAACAAACTGGAAGATAGCCAGTGGTGATATCACACATTTATCCCTAATTAAACACATAGCTAAATTCAACCAACCTATGTTTCTTAGCACTGGTAATGCTAATGAATATGAAATTAAGCAAGCAGTTGACACAATTACCAATGTAAACGACCAGCCGCTAACAATATTTCATTGTGTAAGTAAATACCCAATTGAGTTATCCGAAATGGGACTTAAACGTTTACGCTGGTTAGTAGACACATATGGTACCAAGCATTCCATTGGATGGAGTAGCCACCTTGAGCCATTTGACGCAGACGCTGGTGCAATCACTGCCATGATGATGGGCGCAGACACCATTGAGGTGCACGTAGGAGACTCTGGTACACCAGATGCATGTGTTAGCCTTAACCCATCGTACTTCGGGGTATTAAAGATTACATGTAATGAGATACAACAATCAATTAATGCCGACCCGTTAGTCAATGAAGAAGAACTATGCTGGGCACGTAGAGGTACCGATGGACTTCGTCCTTGGATTGACTGGCAAGTCAGGGATGATAATTAATGTTAGACTATGGTAAACAATCAATTAACGAGGACGACATAAAGGCAGTCGAAGCTGTATTACGCAGCGACCGACTGACTTGTGGGTCACAAATACCAGCATTTGAAGCTGCAATATGCCAATACACAGGTGCAAAGCATGCAATCGCAGTAAGTAGTGGAACTGCAGGGTTATACCTCCTAGCAATGGCATTGAAACCACTTAATGGTGCTTCATATAAAGTAAGCGTGCCGGCCATCACGTTCATGGCCACGGCGAACGCATTTAAAATAGCAGGGGCAGATGTTCATATACAAGACGTATGTGTACACCAACCTATGCTTCAAAATCGTAAGTATGGTGATAAGGTAATAGTACCTGTTCACATGGCAGGCTTCCCAATTGACATTAGTGCATATACCAACCAGACAATCGTCGAGGACGGATGCCACGCATTAGGGGCAAGTAGGTGGGACGGTACTGTAAACAAATGGCGTAAGGTAGGCGACTGTGCATATTCATTAGCAACAGTGTTTAGCTTCCATCCTGTAAAGCCAATCACAACTGGTGAAGGTGGAATGATAACTACCAACTCCGATGAACTCGCAGCTAAACTTCGTCAACTACGCAATCATGGTATTGAAGATACATTATACAACGTAACTAATATTGGACTTAACTTTAGGCTAACCGACATACAAGCAGCCCTTGGGATATCGCAGCTCAAACGATTAGACCAATTCATTGAGCGTAGGCGTGAAATAGCACACATGTACGATACTGCGTTCTCCGAACTTGGTATCGTTGGAATTACTGAAGACACAGACCAATACTCAGGATACCACTTGTATACGCTACGCGTTGACAACAAGTTGTCAATGGCCAATAAATTACTAGCACAGGGTATACGTACTCAGGTACACTATCGTCCATTACACTCATTAGAACCATACGCGGAACGCAACACTGCACCCACATTACCAAATGCAGAAGCCTGGTTCAATCACACGTTGTCAATACCTATATATTATGATATGAGTGACCAAGATGTCACATATGTTATTGATGCAGTTAAACAATCGCTAATAGTACAGTAAGTACTACCATCCATCATACAGTGCGGCAAACGGGGTACCAAAAGTTGAAAATCTCGTAGAATTCCCGAAGGTAATTATTAGTGTGTATTGGCTGTTATGGGTAAGAACGAGAACCGAAGAGGGGGGGTTATCCACAAGTTATCCACAAGTTATCCACACACGAGCTACAGCCCAGTCATAGCAAGGGGTAAACAAATTTGACTGTTGAAAAGTTATCCACATGTTACTAACACCCTGTGTATAACTATAATGGACACAAATTGGACACGTTTTGGACTTGTCAATCGTAAGGCTATTTAAAGCTCCATTTAACCATGTTATATAATTTTGATATTATGCCATTCACACTACTTCAAAAGCTTAAATTTCGGCAATCATTCAGCTAATGGTATTACAAGGCTTAACAAGGCATTTTGATATTAAAAGGCTAGTTTAGGATTTTAGGCATAAAAAAAGCTCTCAATTAAGAGAGCTAATTTTATAAACTGATAATTTAAAAACTAGTTTTTATGTGGATTAATATTAGCTAGTTTTTTTTCTAACTCGCCAATCCAATTATCGAAAAAATCTATATCCTCGGCAGATAATTTTTCAATCTCGAGTAGTTGTGTTTCTAGTTCATATATTAAGTCAGATAAGTTTAGATTCTTTTCAATTGTCAGTGTTTCATGTAACATGATTAATAGCTCCTTTATTGGATTAATGGGAGCTAGTTGATATCCTAGCTCCCGTTGACAATTTAATTAGCTTTATGCCTTAGCTAATGCCTTAGCAGGTACTACAACAACACAAGCACCAGATTTGTGGCTCGTAGCTGTTTTTCGCTTCGCTTGTGACTTCTTAGCCTTGATATCAATTGCCTTAATTGAGTCATCAGAAACGATTGTTTTAGTCTTTGCTTTGCCTTTAGCATCATTGATCAATTTTGCCTTTGTAACACTAGTACCATTGGATTTTTTGATTTTATCAATTTTACCCTGTGAGATGCCAAACAATAAACAAATTGAATATTGATATATAAAGGTATCAAGCCTGAAGGCTTGCACGTTCTTCAATTCTACTTCAGCAGTAACGCCTGCTTTTTTTGCTTCGGCTACTTGTTCAATAATCGGATTTGCATAGTTTGAAGCTTCAGTTTCTAATAAATGAATTACTTCAGCAGGTGAAGCCGTAACAGCCTTAAATAATTCATTGTAAGTTTCAATATTATTGTTCACCCATAGCATTGCACTTTTAACATTTTTTTTAAAAGTTTCTGTTGGTGGATTATACATCAATGGTAAACTCATAATCTCAGTTTTACCTTGCATTAATTTTACGGTTTCATTAGCTTGGTTAGTTGAAATTTTCATTGTCTTAAACTCTTCAGGTTTAATATTAATCTTTTTTAGTTCTGTTTTTTTTGCTTCAGTCTTTTTAGTGTATTTCATTTTGTTTCTCTTTTCTTTTTTATTTTTTTACCTGATGCCTTTTTTCTCCTCTCACTAATAAGTATATAGTACCCTACCCTATACCTGAAGCTCTAAAACATGAATAATTTTCAATAATTTTTGAATGTTCCGCAAAGCCAATGATAGCAAGGGATTCAGCGATGCATCCTAATTTTCTGTTTTATTGAAAATTGGCATTTTTTGGACTTTTTTTGCGTTTTTTTGCCTTTTTGACTTGCTGGTCAGGTACGATTTTTTGATGCTAATTAACCAATCGGTTGACTAAAAGTGTATGATTTTTATACACATTTTTTTGCTATCTGTGAATCTTTTCACTAATAAATTGTAAGGAACTTCCATGAGTGAAAAAATTCACGAATATTTGAAATTTCGATTTTCAGATTCTATTTGATACATTCTAACTGTAAAATTTTAAAACGTTAAAATAGGGCTTCTAATGGCTTCTATGTTGAAAATTTAACCACTCCCAGTGAATATATGGATAAAACATAAATCCTGCATGTATTGTAGTGCCTGTGGATAAGTGGTACGCTACCAGTAGCGGTGCCAAATTTGCGTTTTTAGGCGTTGGTGAATAGTAAAGTATGCATAATTCAAAAATGGATTCTAGCCCATTCTAAGACATATCCTCATATCCTAATATGCAAATATGTGGTGTTACTATGTACAGTATCAATGGGGAATTTCCGTAGTTGGAAGTTCCATTGAACAGGATAGTGGAATTTCCCCTGGAACTGGAATCACTGAACTGATTGGTGGAATTTCCCCTGGGAATTAAGCGGAGTGGAAGTAGGCTGACTAAGACCTACTCCCTCAGTTGATTGTTGGAATTATTCTTCTATTGAACTCCACTCTTCAAAGCTCATTCCTAGGACTATTACCGAGTTTTTAATTTGATATAATAGTCTAGGTTCAAGTGCATCATGAAAACAGCTTACAACGCTGTTGAGTATCTTCCTAAATGCTGTAGTCTTTGCAATTCGCTTGCCACACTCACGATATATAATATCCTGAATTTTAGCATATCGTTCCGCTGACTTGCCATATAATAGCCAGTGTATTGCTTTACCCATGCCAGTTCCCCCTATCTAATACTGAATCAATTCCAGCTTCTACATCATCTGCACAGGAATCGCATATGTATCCTTTGCTATGTTCCTTGGCAGTCAATGCTTCCTTTGTTTTACACTTAGGACAAGGAAACAAGTCTTCTTCCTGATACAATGGAGCAATCAATCCACGGTCTAATTTCCTTTGTGCGTATGGGGAACATAATGTAATGTTCTCCTCACTAAAGTAATCAGGAACGTCAGCACATAAGCAATCACGTTCACCACATTCCCGGCAAGCATCATCATCATGCATTCCTGTATCCTCATGTATATACCCAATTAAGTTCCGCTTAATTATTAATTTAACATTTTCCTGTTTGGTGTTGGTATTCCTGTCATATCTACTCCACATCAAGTCATGGGCAATTCCTGTTTTACATAAGTCGATTGTAGTATTCATTATGTTTCCTCCTAGTGTTTTTGTAACGACGAGGATTTGTTCCTCGCCGTTATTGTTATTATAGTAAGTAATTAGGTTCACGTGATTCTAATAACGCCCTGTTGACCATTCTAGATTGTTCCTGGCTACCTAACGAAGCATCAATACTTGCATAAGGCACGCTGACATCAATATGAATTCGTTCCTCCAATATACTAAACATGAAATTTATATAGTTTCCTGTAAGTAGTACGTGTGGCTGGTATTGTACAGCTTCAAGTACCTTCCCCAAATCCTCTTTACACGCTACATAGTAACGGCATTCCTCATCTTCATTTTCAAGCACCAATTTAATTCCTTTATATATAATATCCATTTTGATTCCTCCTAGTGTTTTTGTGGCGAGGAATTACCCTCGCCGTTTATCAATGCGGAACTATTTTTCGTATCTTGTTTTAGGAATCTCAATCACTGCCATCTGGAATACACAGCCGTCATCGTGTTTAGTGGGAAGGTCGCCATATTCTTCTACCCTTATAACAGTAGTATTGGGAACTCCTTCAATTAATATGTTACCAATTCCTATACCATTATCTTCAAAAATTCTAATCTCCATTTTTATTCCTCCTAGTGTTTTTTGTTTACCCGTACCTCTTTCGTGTTGATTGTATTGCATACAATCAGTATAACGTTCCACTTCGCATATGACTAATGGGTTCTATCTGGTGCTTTCAGCAATTCCATTATGCATTTCCATCATTCCGCACAGCTGTTCCTACTTGAGGAAATTCCACTAATTGAGGAAGTTCCTACGGAAGTTCCACTACTGGAAGTTCCATTGAACAGCCATTGGTAAGTTCCCCTGGAAGTTCCATAGAACAGATACTCGGAAGTTCCCCTGGAAGTTCCATAGAACAGGTGGTTGGAAGTTCCCCTGGAATTAACTAAAAGTTAATTGGAAACAGGGAACTAAGCCCCTGTTTCCTAACACTAAGGAACTGATGACTAATCAGTTGATTGTAATTTGATTCCACTTGCGTGGCATTCCGCACATGGAACTGTTAGTATATTAACCATCATTCCAGTTGATGTAAGTTCCGCAAATGGGTAGTTTACCTTCCCAGTTCCGCTACAAAATGGACAATCCTCAACTACTTCCGCAGTTAACACTTCCTTCAGTATGGTCATTCCCAAATCTTTAGGTTCCTGATTCATTGCTACAATTTCCTTTAATCCGTACATTAGTTCCTCCCTTTATGGTGTAATATATATAATTCCGCTAAATTTAATGGTGCACCAAATTTATTAATACCATAATTCCATACATACCATGTAGGGTCAATTCCTAATTCCCTTACCTTATTAGCCCATTCCAAGGGAATTGCAGTATCGGTTGCACCTTTTAATTTCCCATTTTCTTTTAATGTGTTTATCATTTCCGATTTATTCATAATAATTCCCCTTTATCAATTAGTTCCTGCATTTCTTTACGTTCGTCATAAGTGTATTCCAGATGTATTCCACAATCACAACATTCCTTATAATCACTATTAAAACGGAATTCGTTTGTATGCTGACATTCCTCATACAATTTTAATTCCACATTATCATATCCTGCATCAATATATACTTCCGCAATCTTGGTAGCCATTTCCCATGTTAATAAGAAATCGTTAATTTCAGTTCCACCAATCCATACTGTATATTGTCTATCGTCCATCTGGGAATTGTGTAACGCCCATGCTTTCAATTCCGCTATCAGTATTATTTTTAAATCAGCCATTGTTTCCATTTGTGCTGTTGATATACTTGGTGATTCCAATTTATATTCAGCTTGTACTTGACAGAATAGTTGTTCTATTCCTTTATATACTATATCGTCAATTTCCTTAAATTTATCAGTCATTTTAGTTCCTCCTTAGTTTGATTCCCTAGATGCTTTTTTACCTCCTACGTTAATTATACCACTTCCCAACTATACAACCAATGGTAAATTTCTGTTGGATTCAGCGGAAGTTCCAATTGCGGAAGTTCCTAAGGAAGTTCCATGCGAGGAACGATAATGTACCATAAAAACAACATGTTTAGCATTAAAATCGGACTAGGCAGGAACCAGCGGAACTGGTATAATATATCCATAAGGGATACTTGTAGGCTTGGGAATCTACTAGTTACGGAACTGACTTGGCAACTTGTTGACAGATTCCACAGGGAAACATTACATTATATTCCAGCGACTAATTGAATTCCACTAAGGAAACGGGCATTTGCATTCCGCATTTGATTCCTACTTCCGTTCGTTGAATTCCTACCACGGAATGTATATCTACTTAATTTTTAATATGTTGAATTCCATGAACAGGCGACTTGGAATTACCCCCAGGAATTCCTTACAGCCCAGTGATAGCACGGAAATTCCACTAATGTGAGTGGGCGTGAACAAGGAAAGAAATAATTGGATTGGGGAATTAGTATGTTTTTCTGGTAATTGGGGGAACGTGTGGGAGTGGGAATGAGTGGGTTTTTCTGGTAATTGGGAATAGTGGGAAGTGGGAATTATGGATTAATTCCTAGTTATTCCATGTTATCGTTCCTCGCATCGTTCCTCGCATCGTTCCTCGCATCGTTCCTCGCATCGTTCCTCGCATGGGGTTAGTTTGTTGGTGGTTGTTCTTTCCCTATGTAGATAATACATACCATACAAGTTCCCTGTTATCACACGCAGGGTTCCTGACGCTATTCTTAGACTTTAAGCAATCAAGTCAATGAGTTGCCCTTGCTGTTCGTTTATCAAGTCAGGACAGCGTAAGGAATGGTGTTCCGTAGTACCATATTCATTGTACGTTTGTACAAATTGAGGTAGTTGTTTACTATCCAATTCC
>Ga0208647_1000267_pt1 | contig 17912 bp, 18 predicted proteins | sample AntAceMetag02UKA_FD_184765 | JGI IMG/M metagenome (GOLD analysis project Ga0208647, IMG submission 184765) | Saline lake microbial communities from Ace Lake, Antarctica - Antarctic Ace Lake Metagenome 02UKA (SPAdes) (version 2) | ecosystem: Environmental > Aquatic > Non-marine Saline and... | reverse complement strand
TGAGCCCACCAACCACCTCGATGTAACCGGTGTCGCGTGGCTCGCTCAGCACGTTAATTCCCGGTGGCCCAAAGGCACGGGGGCTTTGGTTGTGGTCACCCACGATAGGTGGTTCCTGGATGCCACTACCCAGATGACCTGGGAGGTCCACGACGCCACGATGGATATCTTCGAAGGCGGCTATGCCGCCTACATTCTTCAGCGGGTAGAAAGAGATCGAAGCTCCGCTGTTACCGAGGCCAAGCGCCAGAACCTCCTCAAAAAAGAGCTCGCTTGGCTTCGTCGTGGAGCTCCGGCACGGACAGCGAAACCCAAGTTCCGCATTGATGCCGCCAACGCTTTGATTAGTGACGTTCCAGAGATCAGAGACCCCGTCACGCTCGCCAAAATGTCAACAACCCGGCTAGGCAAAAAAGTCATCGAGCTCGAAGACGTGGGCGTGACCCTCGGTGATCGCGTTATTGTAAAGCCCTTTACGTGGCGCTTAGCTCCTGGTGAACGAACAGGAATTCTGGGCGCAAACGGTGCAGGAAAGACGACGGTCCTCAAGCTTCTAGAAGGCAGCCAGGAACCCACTGTGGGAAAGATTGGGAGAGGCTCCACTGTGAATCTCAGCCTCTTGGACCAGCGCCTGGCGACGTTGGATCATGTGAAGAACGACCGAGTGAGCGAAGTCATTGCTCGGCATAAAACCACCTACAAAGCCGATGGTGTGGAGATGACACCGGGCCAGCTACTCGAGCGTCTGGGCTTCAGTTCTGCGCACCTCTCCGCGCGCGTATTCGAACTCAGCGGCGGCCAACGCCGTCGATTGCAATTTTTGTTAGAGCTTCTTCGTGAGCCCAACGTTTTACTGTTAGACGAGCCGACGAACGACCTAGACACGGATATGTTGCGGGCAATGGAAGACTTGCTCGACACGTGGCCAGGCACCCTCATCGTCGTTTCCCACGACCGTTACCTCCTCGAAAGAATCACTGACCAGCAATACGCAATTGTTGACGGCGAGTTTCGCCATGTTCCTGGAGGTGTTGATCAGTACTTGCAGTGGGAACAAGCGCACTCGATCAAACGGGATTCGAAGGCCAGCGAAGTGAGCACACCGGCAAGCAGCGCAGCGCCTGTCCCCTCTGGCTCTTTGCGACCAGGAAGCAAAGAGCATCGAGAAGCGGAAAAAGAACACGCCCTCCTTCGACGAAAGATTTCCAAGCTTGCCACCGAGTTAGTCGCACTCGACCACGCTGTGGCTTCCATGGACCAGAGCGACTATGAAGCATTGGGGAAACTCGGCGAAAAAAGGGCTGGGCTTGAATCAGAACGCCAAGCGCAGGAAGAAAAATGGCTAGAACTCGAGATTGCCCTCGAGCGCTAGGAAGCCCTGGGCGGTCACAAGCGAACCCGCTAGCAGAACTATGACTCCGAATTCCAGGCCAACAACTGGTCAAATGCTGCCGGGAAGTTATCGACGACGATTCCAGCATCCTCAATGCATCCGCGAACAAAAAGGTTGATTCCTTTTCCATCGATCATGTTGCGGTCCCGAATCACTCTGGTGTCGGTCACGAGCCCGATCATGCCTTTTTTGGTTGGGTCGCTCCGCATCGCCGACCAGAAGATGCCAACTTCATTGGCAGTGCCATCATCCACGCTTGGTCCATCCAGCAACGCCAAGACGACGTGTGCTTCCAGAACGGCCTGAGAGTCTGTATCAAAGATAAATTTTGGGGTCACCGGGTCGGGCAGCGGAATTTCGTGGGGGACAAAAACTTCGATACCTGCCGACCGAATCTGTGCCGCACACTCGTCGATATAGGCGCGCTCGTAAGGAGTAAAAAGGGGGCCAGCAAAATATACCTTCATGATCAATACATCCTCGTCTTGGTCAAATGATGGGGCCAATGGGTGGTGTGATAAGTCTTCCACAGGCGGTAATCGACTTGAGGCTGAAGCAATGGCGCAAGCCCCTGGCGCCTCTGGTTCAGCTCGTTGGTGAGAAGTGCGATTCCCATCAGCGACGCCGCGCGCAGCTCGACTTCTGGCTCACTGTTCTGTGGCACCATCACCCGAGAGTTGATGTGATGTTCGAGCTCGGGGTCGTATTCAAGTATCCCCATCACCCGCAGCGCAACAGGGACGATGTAGTCGGCGAAGCCGGTCACAAGGTGTGCGTCTTCGAGCGCCCAGTGTTTCTGTGGAGCGAGAGCCAGGTGGATGCTCCACAACGCCAATTGGGCCAGTTTGAAAAACTTAACCTCGCCTCCGCGGTAGTCACTGACGTCGTTGAATCGAGGAAACTCCATCACCAGACGCTCTAAAACGCCGTCGCCTTCTGCATAGAGGCGTGGAGAACATGAACGAAGAAATCGCGCGAAGCTCCCCTGGTACTTGTCCACGAGCGTCTCACCCACCTCGTTGAGCAGCTCGACGCGATCCTCCAGCATCGGCATCTCAGTGGAGCCTGAAAACAACTCTTCGAGGTCTCTTCTCGTGACCCTCGCCAAGTAGTCACCCGAGAACAAAGGAACCCCCGCGGTGATAGCTCGATGGATGCAGGCCACAAGCGCCTCGGAGTCGGACCAGGTCTTGCCCTGATAATTCGTGGTGAAGATGAGCCCAGAGTCAAAATCTGTGAAAGCAAAGTTGAGAGTGTTTAGCACCAACGTGAAATCAATAGTGGTGTCGGGGTCGGGGCCAAAGTCGAACAGGGCGGCGCTCCCTAAAGGAGGAAAGCCCTCATAGGCCATCCACTGTGCTACCTGGCTGATGTTGTCTCTCGACAGCGTGACGAGGCTTGCCTGTTCCATCACCGGCGCCACGGATTGCAAGACGGGGCTTTGCCAAGAATCCAAGGAATCTGGAGCGTCGCTCACGACCATCGCGGATACACCCCTCATGTGCCGACGCTCGGCACCGACGAGCCCCGGGCTTTGCATTTGCCCCTAACATACTGGGTGAGCCCGCATCTGACGCTAAGGGTTCACAAAGCCCCCAAGGAGAAGAATTTTATGGATCACGGACACGTAGCGGTTGTGGGAAGCACGAACATGGACATGATTACTTATGTCGCCGGTGTTCCTGCGCGCGGGGAAACCGTCACCGGGGAGTCTTTCGCTTTGGGTTTTGGCGGAAAAGGGGCCAACCAAGCGGTAATGGCTCGGCGCCTCGGGGCAGACGTCTCGATGGTCAACACTCTCGGTGACGATGTTTTCGGTGACACCACGATGGCGAACTTTGAGAACGAAGGAATCGACACTGCATGGATTTCACGGGTTCCCGGCCCCAGCGGCGTGGCACCGATTTGGGTGGAGCCAGATGGCGCGAACAGGATCATTGTGGTGCCAGGGGCCAACGCCCTGATGACTCCCGAGGGAGCCATTTCCGCTCTGAAAGGTATGGCCGAGTATCAGGTCGTTGTCGGTCAGCTCGAAATCCCCCAAGAGGTCACGCTCGCTGCTTTTCAACAGGGCAGAAAAGATGGCGCGATAACCATCTTGAACCCCGCTCCCTACCAGGAACTCTTGCCGGACTTGGTGGCAGCGAGCGACTGGATCGTTCCTAATGAGACGGAGTTTGCGGGGCTTCATCCCCAGGGACTCTTACCCGAAAGCGACGCGATCATCTTGGAAGTTGCTCACGCTCTCGGGACGAACCTCCTGGTGACCCTGGGAGAAAGCGGAGTGGCCGCAACGTTGCCTAATGGCACCGTGCTTCGGATTCCTGCACCCACCGTCGACGCGCTTGACACGACCGGTGCGGGAGATTGTTTCGTTGGAACTTTTGCTGCTGGGCTGGCAGCAGGCTTGGCGCTTGAAGTGGCGCTGACCCTCGGCATTACCTGCGCATCAGAAAGTGTGACGAATCAGGGAACGCAGAGTTCCTACCCCTCCCCCGCCAGGGCAGAAGAAATTATGCAACAGGTCCTTCAGGGCTTCTCCGCCCCGTAAAACCCCACGGCGACAGCTCCGCGCGGATGAGGATCTGCAGTGCTAAAAACCTGCAGCTTCGAAGGCTTCGTCATAGATGGAAAGTGCCCGCGACACATCCGTAGCGCTGACAATCAAGGGCGGTACGACATGAATTCGATTGTCTACGACAAAGGGCAAAAGCTTACGAGCAAGAATTTCAGACTTGATTTTTCCGATCGATGCAGCATCCAGCGCTTCGCGGGTGTCAGAGTTCGAGACCAACTCGAGCGCAAAGAAACAACCCAGGCCTCGGACTTCCCCGATGACGGGATGCTTGCGGGCCAAGTCTTCGAGGCCGGGTCGGAGGTAATCATCGCCGATGGAGCGAGCGTTGGGAAGCATGGCTTCCTCTTCCATAGCCTCCAGCGCAGCCACGATAGAAGCCATGGCCAGCGGGTGCCCCGAATAGGTCAATCCCCCGGGGAACATGTGGTCGTCAAAATACTCCGATAGGGCCTGGGAGAAGACCACGCCACCGACGGGCACATAGCCTGAATTAACCCCTTTGGCGAAGGTGACCATATCAGGGACAGCATCGTGGTCATGGAAGGCAAACCATTGACCTGTTCGTCCAAACCCACACATCACCTCGTCCAGGATCAACATGATGCCAAAGCGATCACACAGAGCACGAACCCCCGAAAGATAACCGGGCGGGGGGACCATGATTCCTGCCGTGCCAGGAACAGTTTCCATCAGCACAGCCGCGATCGTGTCGGGACCCTCCGCTTCGATGGTGCGCTCGAGATGGCGCAGAGCGCGTTGGCATTCCTCTTCAGCGTTTTCCGCGGCGAACTCGGTGCGATAGAGAAAGGGTCCAAAAAAATGGACGTGTCCGGTGGCATATTCATTAGGCTGACGACGCCAATCCCCTGTTGCCACAATCGCCGACCCGGTGTTGCCGTGGTAGCTGCGATACGTGCTGAGTACTTTCGAACGCCCGGTATACAGCCTGGCTGCGCGAATTGCGTTTTCATTGGCGTCAGCCCCACCGTTGGTGAAGAAAACTTTTCGAAAGCTCTCGCCAGCTCGCGACACGATAGCCATTGCCGCCTGAACCCGCGGTTTCGAGGAAAACGCCGGCCCCACCGTTGCCAGCTGCTCAGCCTGCTCAACAATTGCCCCGACCACCCGAGGGTGCGAATGCCCGATGTTGACGTTGACAAGCTGGCTCGAGAAATCGAGATATTCATTCCCCTCGATGTCCACCACTGTCATGCCATGGGCATGAGAAACCATCATGGGGGAAAGTGCCCCCTGTGCGGACCAAGAATAAAAATTGAAGGAGCGATCAAGCTCTTTCCATTTTTTTGCTGAAAAATTCTCTTTCGTCACAGCTCTCCTTGGTCGTCGTCTAGAGGGTGAGAAAAGAATAGACCAGATTTCCCCCGCCAAACCTCTGCCACTCAATGTCTTCGCCCGGGGGCTCATGACCTAGCCTGGGGTCATGAATTCAGAGAACTCACTACCGCCGGGAATGCGAACCCAGCTTGACTCCGCCTCCTATCAAGGGCTCGCAACATTTGGGATGCGCCCCTTCGTCACGGAGCCAGAACAGCTCGATGCGCTGCGGCCTGACGTTGCCGTTATTGGTGCTCCCTGGGACGACAGCACTACCAACCGACCAGGCGCGCGTTTTGGACCTCGTGCTCTTCGAGCCAACGCGTATGACCCGGGCACCTACCACCTCGACTTAGGCGTCGAAATTTTTGACCACCTCACCGTCGTTGACTACGGAGACGCCATTGTGAGCCATGGAATGTGGGAGCAATCTCGCCAAGCGATCTACGACCGAGTTAGCGAAGTGACCAGCCGAGGAATCATTCCGGTGGTGCTCGGGGGTGACCATTCGGTGACCTTCCCCGCGGTCACGGCTGTCGCTGAGAAACACGGGTTTGGCAACGTTGCCATGATCCACTTCGACGCCCACGCAGACACCGCTTATGAACTCGATGGCAACTTTGCCAGCCACGGCGCAATGATGCGGCGCATTATTGAATCCGGGTCGATACCCGGCGATCGTTTCCTGCAACTGGGATTGCGCGGCTATTGGCCAGGTGAAGAAGACCAGAAGTGGATGCGAGAGAACAACCTCAAGCACTACATGATGCAAGAGTTTTGGGAACGCGGCCCCATGCCGGTTCTGGATGATGTGATCGCCGAAGCCAAAAAGAGAGCCCCGAAGGCCTACATTTCTATTGACATTGATGTGCTCGACCCGGGGTTTGCTCCCGCCACAGGAACGCCCGAACCCGGCGGTTTTGCCCCCATCGATTTACTCCGCATCATCCGCCGCCTGACCCTCGAACTCGATGTGGTGGGGTTTGACGTTATGGAGGTTGCCCCGGCTTATGACCACGCGGACGTCACGGTTAACAATGCTCACCGTCTCATCTGGGAATTCTTCGCGGGACTTTCCGCAAAGAACCGGGACAAGCCTGAGCACGGTGTCCGCTAAAACTCACACCCTGAGGAAAGTGGTCTTTTCGTCCCGCTCTTTCTCGCAAAAGAACGAATAACAATCGGCGACTGGCTGGCCGATGAAGTGGAGAAAAACCAGGTTTCCCGTCGTTTTTTCCACACCGCCCCAGAGACGTCGAACCCGAACTAAGCGGGCAACTTCGGGATGACGGGTTGCTCGTGATGGGCGGGGCACAGCGGCTGAAGCATTGCGCAGGGATCGCAGAACACGAGCTGCCTGCGGCAGGCCACATCAGCACAATTTTCGAGGCGAGACGAGGGCGTCTCGCACAGTGCGCAGCGGCCAATCACCTTCGCGTTGGAGCTAAAGGTCACCGCTTTGCGTGGATCAAATACCGAGAGCGAACCTTCCCATAAGCCATCATCGCCAAAGGCTTCTCCGTACCGAACGATTCCACCCTCAAGCTGATAGACCTCGTTAAACCCGCGCTTAATCATCATTGCGGTTAATATTTCGCACCGAATTCCACCCGTGCAATAGGTGACAACGGGCGTATCTTTCAAATGGTCATACTGGCCACTATCGAGTTCCCGAACAAAGTCATTCGATGTGGAAATATCCGGAACTACCGCATCCTTGAAGCGGCCGATCTGGGCTTCCCATGCGTTGCGCCCGTCAAAAAAAGTGACCTCTTTGCTTTCGACTAACTCATGAAGCTCCTGCGGCGTAAGGTGTTGGCCGCCGCCAATGACACCGGAGCCGTCAACAGCGAACTCATCAGACCCCCCAAACCCCACTAATTCGTCCCTCACTCGCACACTCAAACGCGGAAACTGAGACTCTGCGCTACTCTCACTCCATTTGAAGTCAATCTCTTTGAATCGCGGGTACTCCCGAGTCTTTCGCCAATACTTCTTGAGGGCGTTGAGCTCCCCGCCCACCGTGGCATTGATGCCGTGGGGGGAAATCAAAATTCTCCCGGCCAAACCCAACGATTCGCACAGGTCCCGTTGCCAGAGGCGTATCGCTTCCGGGTCGGCAAGAGGGGTGAAGCCGTAGTAGAGCAACACTTTATACACCGCCATCCTGCAAGTTTAGAGTCCGTGGGGGCGCAGAGCCCGGTGGGACGCCAGAAATATCCTCCCCGAGCAGGGAACCATCGAGCCTTCATCGAGGGTGAAACCCCCAGGGAAGTTCTGCTACCTCCTGTTACCGTGTGCTCAGCTCAACCGCTGGGGTTTAGCTTTTGAGAGGATGTTTTCAATGCAAGAAAAAGACCTAGTCGAATTATGGAATGACAAACGCCGTCAAATCATTTCGGCACAGATGCCCTCCGTGATTGCACTTGCTGTCATCACCGTTGTCGCCATGATGGGCTACTTCGATGGAGCAAGCATGTATGCAATCTCCTTTGCTGCCGTTTTTTTGGTCAGCGTGGGGAGCCTGAGCGTTCTGAACCAGTTTGCGGTCATCCGCGAGGCCGCATCAATTGTGAACGACCTCAAAGCCCTCGATAACCTCAGCGGTGTTGCTCGCGATATCGCCTCAAGCGGTTCGTACCTTCGCTACACCCAGGTGTTGATGGCCCTCTTCAGCCTCGCGCTGTTGGTTGCCCTCGCGCTGTTAGTCCTGTAACCAGGAGCGGCCTACCCGCGCGCAATCCCGGGGAGGTAGAGCGCCATGGGCTCTCTGCCTCCTCGTTTTGTTCCTCATCCAGATACGCGAGGGCAAAGCGGAAGCTAATCGAAAAGTGCCGGTGGCTTCGTGGCGTCTACAAGACGCTCGGCGATCTGTTGACCAAGACCCATCAGGCGGGCATCCCGGCCTGGGCCGCCAATCAATTGGGCTCCCAGGGGCATCCCGGTGGCGGAATACAACGTTGGGATGCTTATCGCCGGTAGCCCAGCGACATTCACAAAACTTGTCCACGGAGTCATCTGAACCTGCTGAGCAAAGTTCTTTTCCGGATCCTCTTTGTCGTACCAGCCGATAAGGGGCGCTGGCCCATTGAGGCCCGGGGTCAGAATCGCGTCAAAAGTGCTAAATCTTTCAATAGTTTCGGTCTCGAAGCGACGAAGACCGGCCAACGCTAAGAGTAAGGATTCTCCGCTAACTTGTCGTCCGCGAATCATCAGGTCCCTGGTGAGTGGCTCCAGGGCATCAAACATGTTGTCTGGCACAGGCAAGCTCGCGGCCGATGCGGTCCACAGGGTGATGAAATCATCGGCATAGGACGATAGGGGGTTCCACGTGAATTCTTCAACAGTATGACCTGCGTCGACAAGAGCCTCCCGCGCACTCCCCATTGCCTGTAACGCCTCCGCATCCGGCACAATCTCCCAGTCACTAGGCCACGGTGACACAGTGGTCATCCCTATGCGAAGGCCCCGTTCAGGGTGCTGCGCGGCGTTGCTGAGGCCCCCAGAGGCTCCCGGTGCGCGGGTTGCCCAGTTCAGAGACCCCCGAACGAGGAAATCTGCGGCATACGCCAGGTCAGAAACGGTCCTGGTAATCAAACCGGGCACTGTGAGCCCACCCGCGGACTCTAAACCCGTTCCAGCGGGGACGAGCCCGCGGGAGGGTTTCCACCCCACCAAACCACACGACAGGGCAGGAATTCGAATGGAACCTCCCCCATCGGATCCGGGAGCAAAAGGCAACATGCCGGCAGCAACAGCTGCCGCCGCTCCGCCGCTTGAGCCTCCCGCTGACCTGGCGAGATCGTGAGGGTTGCGGGTCGGGCCCGTTGCGACGGATTCCGTGCCAGCAGACATCCCAAACTCCGACGTCGCCGTTTTCCCGATACTGAGCACCCCCGCAGCGTCCAGCCACTGTGCCATAGGCTCAGAAGCCTCCGCTACCGGTTGACCTCTGGTGGTGGCCGATCCGCAACCGGTGGGCATTCCTTCTCTAGCGACCAAGTCCTTGTCAGCACTCGGCAAACCAGCTAATCCCGACATGTTGAGCGCGAGCGGCCCCTCACCTACTCGTTCTGCGCGCTGACGCGCCCCCTCCGCATCGATATGGACAAGAGCGTTTACATCAGGATTGAAACGGGCGACGCGGTCGAGGTAGTACTCCACAAGCTCCGCGACCCCTACATCCCTGTTAACCAGCGAGGCGTGCTGGTCCGCGAGAGAAAACTGATGCCAATGGGTCATAGCGTGAGGTTAGTAGGCACAGAGGAATCTTGCACGCAGTGTGGCACCCGCCTTCCTGAGCCACCGCCCTGAAGTCAACCGCAGGGTCCCCACACTCTTCGTTCTGATGATGGGAACCGTCCCTTAGCGCCTGACCTTGCTATCGTGGGTCCTGGCCAGCAAGCCGCTTCCATCGCAACAGGACCCACGATTATGGGCGCCACCGTAGAGGAGAACCAATGTTGAAGAACATCGATCCAGTGTTGACGGGATCGCTTCTGAAGGCACTCGATGAACTGGGCCATGGACAGAAAATCGCTCTCGTAGATCGGAACTACCCCAGTCACAGCTCTGGAGCTCAGGTCATCCACTTGGGTGAAATCGGTATCGTGCGAGCAGCCGAAGCTGTATTCGGGGTTTTTCCTTTGGACTCGTTTATCGAAAAGCCGCTGTCACGAATGGAAGCAGATGATCAGTCGCCTTCGACCCAGACTCACGACCAGGTCCTCGAGGTGGCATCCAAGAGTCACTCTGCACAACTGGAGTTTGAAGTCATCCCCAGAATGGACTTTTATACCAAGGCCAAGGAATGCGCGCTCATCGTCCAGTGCCTGGAGACGGCTCCTTACACTTGTTTCATTGCCCAAAAAGGTGTGGTGTGACTGGGGTGCAGGACTCACCCCAAACATTGGAGCTTCACGATGTCGAAGAGCTCATTGACTTTGCGCGTCATTCTGCTTCCACGACCACCGGATTTGGACACTTAGACACCGACGGTGTCGTCGACTCCTCTTTTTCTCCCTCCGTATTGATCACGGCGCGCATGACATTTTGTTTTTCCATTGCGAGCGAGCTCGGATTGAAGGGTTGCGACGAACTCGCCGCCCGCGGCGTGAAGTCGCTGGCCATGGATTTTCTCGACGCGAAGAATGGTGGGTTTAGGAGCGCTCCTCTCGGACATGAGGGCGCTGAGCTCAAGAGCGCCTACGACACCTCCTTTGTCCTTCTAGCGGCATCCACCGCTCACTCCGTTGGTGTGAGCGGTGCAGACCGAGTCGCTGAACAGGCGCTAGAGGTCCTGTTTAACCGATTCTGGCGAGAAGACCTCGGCATATTTGCAAACTCGTTCAGCGAAGATTTCTCCACCGTGGAGCCCTACCTTGGTGCCAATGCGAACATGCACGCCGTAGAAGCGTTAATTGCTGCGAGCACAGCGATGGCCGATAGCTCTCTCGGGGAACGAGCATTAGAAATTAGTGACTTCGTAGTGAATCGGCACGCCCGCTCGATGGGGTGGATGATGCCGGAACATTTCGATTCCCAGGGCGGGCAAGACCTCAACTTCAATGCAGGGAACCCTGCTGATGAATTTCGGCCTTACGGCGTAACCATCGGGCACCTTTTCGAATGGTCACGTCTCCTCCTTGAGCTCCATCACAGCGGAGTACGTGGTGCTGAATGGATCCCGAAAGCCGCAACGAGCCTGTATGAAAAGGCCAAACAAATCGGTTGGGGCGTCGATGGCAGCGAGGGTTTTGTCTACACGGTGGATTGGGATGCACAACCAGTTGTGGACGAGAGAATGATGTGGGTTGTCGCAGAAGCTATCAGTGCCGCTGCGCAAATCGCCCAAAGCAACCTCTCAGACACCGCCCAAGGTGATGTTTCAGACTGGAGCGCTCATCTCACCACGATGTTCTTGGACACAGAAAAAGGTGGTTGGCACCACGAATTAAGTGCCAACGGGACTCCCTCTTCAACAATCGCAAAGGGGAAACCCGACGCCTACCATCTCCTGCAGGCGCTTCTCATCCCACAGCTCCCCGAAGGGTGCGGGCTTCTCGAGCGTATTCGGAACCGCTAGGGCCAGGGTCAGCAACGCCCTGCTCACATCCGCCCTTACTCAGGAAGCGATATCAGCTAAAGGGGAGAGAGTTGTTGCTCGCTATCAGGAATATCTATTGCTCCTGTCATGAGCGCTACCGAATCATTCATAGAGGCAGACTTCGGTGTCACGACCGCGGCACGCTTGCCAAGCCGCTGCACGTGAATCCGGTCGGCGACCTCATACACCTGGGGCATGTTGTGCGAAATCAACACAACCGTCAGTCCTCGGGCCTTGAGGTCCTTGATCAAATCAAGAACCTTGCCTGATTCGCGAACACCCAGTGCAGCGGTCGGTTCATCGAGAATAATGACTTGGCTTCCAAAGGCGGCCGCACGAGCCACAGACACAGCCTGGCGCTGACCGCCGGAGAGAGTCTCGACGGCCTGAGTGATGTCTTGCAGAGTGCTGATACCCAAGCTTTGGAGGTGCTCAGCTGCTTGCCGGCGCATGCCCTTCTTGTCGAGCTGACGAAATACGGTCCCCATGACACCCTTTTTTCGCACCTCTCGGCCGAGAAACAAGTTTGAGGCGATGTCAAGTGCCGGTGCGACAGCGAGAGTTTGAAAGACGGTCTCGATTCCGTGCTCGCGCGCTTCCTGAGTGCTGCTAAAGGAAACCTCTTCGCCGTTTACCCACATCTGACCATCATCTGCAACGTGAGCATTTCGATGCGGGATTCGGCATTGTCATTGCCCTGAACGAGTCCGTTCAACTCACCACGAAGGGTGGCAACCACCATCTCGCACCGGGTTCCACCATGCTGATTCCTTTTTCAGCGGGGGCATTCACCCTTGACGGTTCGGCATTGCTTGCCCGCCCGCCCTTGCCCTAATCAGCTCTGAGCCTGTTCCCGCGGGAGGCACAGCGAGACAGCCGTGCCACAAGGAGCCTTTGAGGGAGCCAAAAGGACCAGTCGCTGGAGCAGAAAAGTTACACTGAGCCACTATGACGAACTACAGCGTGACCGAAATCGGAAGCCTCGACTCTTGGCGGGACCACTTTGGCGGGTTTGTTCCAGAAACAACCCGAAATGGTCGGCGAGTGGTCGATCACGAACTCAAGGGTGAAGTTATTGGGATGTCTGCGACGGCCTATGAGCCAGGCGAAGAGGCGGGGTATTGGCACAGCCACTCGATACTCGAGGAAGTCTTTGTCTTCCTCGAAGGCGAAGGCCAAATGGGTCTCGATGACGACGTCATCGATGTCCAAGCGGGGACCATCGTCCAGGTTTCACCCGGCGTCATGCGCACCTGGCGTTGCACGCCGGAGAGTCCCACGCAGTTGAAATGGCTCTGCATCAGGGCGGGACAGATCCCACTACCGGCCATCCCCGACGATGCCGAACCCATCAGAGACATTCCGATGCCGTGGTGAACCCTGATGCGTCCGCCAGAATTGTTGCGGGAGCCGGGATCTAGGCTGTGGGCATGAATCCTGGGGAAGACTATGACGTGGTGGTGGTCGGAGGCGGACACAACGGACTTGCCGCAGCGGCGTATATGGCCCGCGCGGGTTACTCGGTGGCCGTGTTAGAGAGTCAGCCTTGGGTGGGAGGAGCTGCAATATCCGCCCAATCCTTTGACGGTGTCGAGGCCAAGCTTTCCCGATACTCGTACCTGGTGAGTTTGATGCCCCAGCACATTAGAGATGACCTTGAGCTAGATATCTCGCTGATTCGACGTCGATACTCTTCCTATACTCCCCTCCCGGGGAAAGATTTTGGTTTGCTCATCGATTCGATGGATCCGCAACGCACCCGCGAATCCTTTGAAACGATTGGTGCCGGCGACGATTATGAGAAATGGGTGGAGTTTTACCGCGACACAGAGATTGTGGCGTCGACCCTGTTTCCGACCATGACTCAACCCTTGCTCAGGGAACACGAAATCCGGACTCTTTTGGACACGGCAGCGCCCGGTCGAGGGCTCTTTGAGCGATTTATTGACACTCCTATCATCAGGCTCGTTGAGGACACCTTCACCCATGACGTTGTTCGCGGTGTTGTCCTCACCGACTCCCTGATTGGAACCTTCCCCGAGACCGATAGTGACCCTGCGCTCAATGCCTGTTTCCTCTATCACGTCATCGGTGGGGGAACAGGTGACTGGGACGTTCCTGTCGGCGGTATGGGCGCGGTGAGTGCGGCACTGGAAAAATCAGCACGGGATGCCGGCGTCACCATTTCGACGAGTTCCCGGGTGACGCTGATCGTTCCAGATTCCCACGTTGAATATGTTTGCAATGACGTGGAGTTGAGGGTGAAGGCGCGTCTTGTGATCGCGGGAGTCTCCCGGGATACCCTCCACCGTCTTGCTCAGGTTCCCACACCCGCGGTGAAGCCTGAAGGCGCGCAGGTGAAAGTCAATCTGATGCTGACCCGATTGCCCCGTCTTGCGGACACCAGCGTGACGCCCGAAGAGGCTTTTGGCGGCACCTTCCACATCAATGAGTCCGCCAGTCAACTTGCTTCGTCTTTGGCACAGGCACGTTCAGGTCAGATTCCCGATGTCATTCCCTGTGAGATCTACTGTCACACCCTGAGCGATAGAAGTATTCTTGGCCCCGAATTACAGGCAGGCTCGGCGCAAACTTTGACTGTCTTCGCCCTGAATGTTCCGCATTCTCTGATTGCGGAACAGGATCCTGAGAGCGCGCGTTCCGAACTTGAATCTCGAGTTCTTGCCTCGCTCAACAGCGTTCTTGATGAACCCATCGAGGACTGCATGATGCGGGATTCCCACGGACAGGTCTGTATCGAGACCAAGACAACCCTTGACCTGGAGAATACGGTGGGACTGCCCGGAGGCAATATCTTCCACGAGCCTTTAGAGATGCCCTTCCCTTCAGATCACACCCCACTGGACTCCCCCGCGCAGCGTTGGGGTGTCAGTTCGAGTATTCCCGGCGCCCTCATCGCAGGTTCTAGTTCCCGGCGCGGAGGGGGCGTGAGCGCCATCGGCGGACACAACGCTGCGATGGCCGCTCTCGAAATCTTGGGCTCGGATGCGAGTCGATAGACAAGGCTGATCCTGATCCTTGCCTCCCAAAAATGTGGTCTGGGCGCTCGACATTAGAGCACTCTTCGAGCCCGGGTTTGATGAGACGCGAACAGTGACGAAAACGGGCGACAGACCCCGGGTATTTCTCGCACCGTAGCTGGCGGGATTCTGGAGAATGAAAAACCCTAGCCCACTGGCAGACGGCGACCTCCGAGTCAACCAGGGGCTACTCACTGATGGACGTCCGAGAAACCAGGCCTTTGGGAGACCGCAAGCACAATGCCACGGTCATCGACGAAGTCGATGAGCAGGGTTTCTACGCCAAATTCATGGCCCTCCTCGAGACCGATGGTCAACGAAGATAACAAGCGCTCGTGTGTTCCGTCGGACACTCTCCTGTCCTGGCTCAAATTATGGGAGAATCACGCTTGTGACGTGTAATTGAGGCGAAATGAAACGGCTTGATTTGAGGACTGTATGGGTGAAAAAAATGACCCCAAGCGCGAGATGAAGCGCTGGGGATTGGTGCTTCTGGCTGTTGTTACATTTGGAGTTATTCGCTCATTTTTTTGAACTACAAGATTCCACCACAAGAGCCCAGTTGGCGGCGGGTGCCCACCCCCAGCTGTGTGAACGCTAACCCCCCGGTTTAGCTCAAGGGATGAAAGCAAACCACTGAATCCCGTTTTATTTACAGTCGCTTCGTACTCGACGCAATACGTTTCCACATAGGCAAAGTCTGCTGTCGGGAAATAGAGCGTTATACGGTCATACATTTCCGGGTCATTTTCTTCAATCCACTCGTGAGAAAAATGAGCGTTGTTAAAATCCGGGCAGATAGCAGGTAAACGCCTCTGAGAATCCCTTTGCTACCAGTCTCATGACAACCGCCGGAGCAGCGCAATCGGTGGTCAGTGCTCAGCAAAGGCCATGCTCGAAATGTTGGCTTCGCAAGGAGGTGGATAGAGGAAATTGATCCTGCTCATTACCTCGCACGGGCTGAACAAGAGAATCGACTTGCTCAACAACAGTCTCAATAACGAAGGGAACACCTTCAGGTTTGTTCTCATCAAACATCTGAAGCCTTCCGCAGGAAGGCGATCTTGCAGGTCTCGGCCCCTTACCCAATCGCTATTCAGCGGGTTGCAGGATCTCTTCCAGGGTCAAACCCTTGCTCGGCATAACCACCGAGGCATCAATCACATCTCCCTCAAACCAGTCTTCACCACTCGCCACTGCCGGATACTGGGCAAGCGAAGCGTAGAACTCCTCCAGGCTCATCCCAAAAACGTCCAGGAATGGTGTTTCCGAACCGCGTGGGGCAGGGGCCTTCAAGACCAGGCCGAGGGACTCTGCCTCAGTAAGTCCCTGACGCTCTTGCAGTTCTTTGGCCAATGCCAGGAGCATGAAGGCTGATGTGGTGTAATTCTGATCGGAATCGCCCCCAACAGCGCCACCGTCATTAGCGTAAAGCCCAAAATCTGACGGGTTGGCAAGAGCAGTTGCAATTACTGGAAACAAATTACGATCAAGTTCGCTTTGTCCGTAGTGCTCAGAAATGTACAGCTCTTCAAACACTTTTGCGCCGCCCTCCCACATCCAGTCCGGATAGGAGAGACCCTGCCCCGTCCAGGCGCCCCTCTGAAACACGTGCAAATATTCGTGCGCAACGACGGAATATCTATGGAGGGAGTCGTACTCAAACTCATCAGCTCGAATTTCCAGGACCATCCAGGTATCTGTTCCATCACCGGAGACGCTAGCGCCCTCCATTCCTGGTCTTTCGCCTTCGAAGGGGCTACCAACCGCACTACTCCAGGCGTAGATTTTCATCGGCGACTTCGCCGGATCTTCTCTCACATCATGCAGACACGGAGAAATAGGGGCAACCTCCTGCAAGGTGGCCAAGATCACAGGAAACTCGGTACGCCACGACTCTGGCAGGCTCTCGTCAACTTGCGGATCAAACTCGAACGCACCCTTGGGGTGGGGAACCGACGGGTCGCACTCTTCAACACCCTCAACACTTGAGGTCTCTGGCTGCGCAGACTCCTCCTCAACCGATGATTCCGCGCCACCAACAGGGTCCACTGACTCCCCCGCGCTACACGCAGCCACCAGCAGAAACAATGAAGCAACACTCACACTCATAAACCTTCTCATGAGGGGTTAGCTTAGCAACAGTGAGTTAGATTACAAACTCATTCACCAACAGGATGGCGCTCACAGATACTCGGCGAGAGCCTAAGGAGCCAACTCCCTGGCCCGAATTTCGTTGTCGGAGGGTAAAATCTTGATTTGCTCAGCTCTTTCCTCGAGCATGAAAGCGTCAAAGTCTCGGTAAAACTGCTCAACCGGCATCGCGAATAATTCTTCAAACAAAACTTCCCAACCGCTTCCCGGGTTTGCGTTCTCCGTTTCCGCCCACTGTTCATAAAAATCGACCATTAGTTTTTCGTAATTCTGATCGTCTAAGGACCAAAGATACAGATGGGCCCATTGACCTCCTGTGTATTGATAGGCAAATTCGCGAGCTACCCCATTGTTTGGGTTTTGATCGGATTCATACAAACCTCCAGCGAACTCGTAATCTTGCAGGGATACTTCGTCACCCTTGGATGCCGCTGTTGAAATAACGTTTCGAGCCTCGTCCAAGCTCTCCTCAAAAAACCTTCGAGCGCTAATTGAGTCATCAAACTGAGCTGCCAAAATGGGTCCCGCAAAGTCAGCCCCGCCTTCCTCCAGCCAATTTGGCATTATGTGCGCTCTCGAGGGGTTGTCGTCCCAAACAGTTTCTTCGGGGTTTTCAAACCACGCCTTGGGGATACCAAAGACATCTTCTTCTTCGAAGTAGTACAACGTCCCAAATTGGTGAACATGGAAGAACTCGTGGGCAAAAACCTTGATGGACCTATCGTGCCCGGCCTCCTCGTAGAAGTCAGAGAACAACGCCACATTTCCGCCGTTTGCAACCTGTTCCCAGCCGACCCCCGCAGCGTTCGACCGATTGCCCCAGTCGTCCGAGCCCTCCGCACAATCCTCCAGCTGGTTCTCCTGCAAAAAGTTGTAGATTGCGCAGTCGTCTAAGTTAACTTGGTGCAATGTCTCGGCAGAGGCATTTACTTGATCTACTAGGGTCAAATTTATGGGCACCCCGAGGCCAAATTCCTCCTCGAGGGCGGCAAAGAGTGCTTCGACCTGACCCACTATGCGATCGTCGATGATTTCGCTTTCGTACACGTTGAGGCAGAGTCGCTCTTCCCCTTGCCAAAAATATTTCGAGAAGACGAAAGTTTTGTCCTCTCGCACCGGTTCTGGCCTTTCTGAATACAAAGCCTTCTTGCATTCAAGAGACTCATTCATCTCCAGCGCCTGTCCTCCACCTGGACCCGGCTCACCAGTCGGACTAACCCCGGGCAATGCAGCGCATCCGCCGAGCAATAAAAGGGAAGAAAAAACGAACAGGTTTTTCAACATACGGCAACCATCTCACGGAAA
>Ga0208647_1000264_pt1 | contig 18002 bp, 28 predicted proteins | sample AntAceMetag02UKA_FD_184765 | JGI IMG/M metagenome (GOLD analysis project Ga0208647, IMG submission 184765) | Saline lake microbial communities from Ace Lake, Antarctica - Antarctic Ace Lake Metagenome 02UKA (SPAdes) (version 2) | ecosystem: Environmental > Aquatic > Non-marine Saline and... | reverse complement strand
ACAGCGTTCATTAAGGGCGTTGCAACCAATAGACTGTCTCTAACAGCAAACTCAGATAGTTCGTTGCTTATACCGTCTGGTACGTGGGTTAATGGCATAAGGTCTGTCGGGTCTGCTACAGGGATTACATTAACATTTAATGGTAAGCCCTATACAATAAGTTCTGCTGTAAATGGAGATGAGATAATCCCAAAGAAACATTATGTAAATAGCGATACATACCTGACCGTAAGTGCTACGAGTTGGGGTAAATTAACGATAACAATTTATTAATAGGAGATATTATGAAGAAGATACTGATTTTGCTCATGTTACTGTCGAGTTTGTTTATTTATGCAACAGACGATTATATCACAAACAACCCTCGAATGTGGATAGTAAACCCTGATGAGGGTAACTGGCTGAGATGGAACGAAACCTATCGTGCATTTGTAACTGGTGACATTGACAGCATGACCGTTTATGGTGATGTGACTATTGTTGGTGGAGATTTAACGGTAGGCGGTGACTTAATAGTTACAGATGATATGACGGTAGATAGTATATATGTAAGGTCAATCAGTGTTGATACCCTGTACGGACATTCACCGATTACAATTCAAGATACGATAATTGTCACAGGCAATGCTTCGGCAACAACCTATGGCTCAGATGCAACAGTATCAGACGCAGAGCTACTTTACATCAATTCACTAAGCTCTAATGCCCAAACACAAATTACGGCTAATGCAGACTCCTCAGATGCTTTAGGGCTTTTAGTAACAGCTAACGAAAGTGCCTTAGATGACCGTTGCCTTGAAAGCGTATTCGGAACTGCAATTGGTACTGGCTTGACACTTGATTCCACTACCTTAAAGGCTTCCACTACCTTACAGTCTTTAGATGGGTTGACAGAGACAAATGGTGGATTACCTTATGGAACTGCTGATAATGCCTATGGGTGGCTTGCTGCTGGTGCTGCTGGAAAGGTCTTACAAGCGAATGGTGCTGCTGCTCCTACTTGGGAAACCGTTAGCACTTACTGGACACAAGATGACACGTCGGCATACGTAACCACTAATGCAAAAGATTTGGAGATGAGAAACACCAGTGTTGACCATTTAATGACACAGCTTGGAAGCTCAAATGCCTATGCGAATTTCAGTATCGTTGACGGCTCAGACGGTGGATTATTCATTAAGGGCTTCTCTGAAACCGCAGACGTTGAGGGTATAAATATCGGTGCTGCCTGTGTTAATGCTACCCCTACCGATTATCCAATGAAATTTCAGGTTGGTAGAAAGGCATTAGGCACTTGGAGTCCGTTTACTGGAACTAAACTTGGTTTCCTATGGGCTAATAACACTCAGGAAGTTATGACACTTAATACGGGAGGTCAGCTATCAATTGGTTCTGACTCAGACTTGGCGTATCATCAGCTTAATCTATATGATAATGAACCGTCTCTGTGTCTAACTGATAACAGTATAAATACAAAAATAACTTCTGCTGCCACTGCACAGGACACTAACGCTGTATGGATTAGAGCAGATGATACCACACCTGAAATTGGTATATCTGGTGGTGACGGGGATGCGTGGTCAATGACTATTGATACCTCTGACCACGCAGTATTCCAGAACGCTACTGCCTATGATTTTGACGCAGCAGTTAATATTACAGGCACAGCTTCCGCTTCTATGATTGCCAATTCTGCCATGCACTCACCCCTACTCGGTAACGGTGCAACAACTTTAGCCATTACTTCAAATATTATAACTGTAACTGGTGATGGTGGTGGTAATACTTTAGGTACAATAACAGGTGCAGCAATCGGGGTATATACATTTATCTTTGTTGACAGCAATGTCACGATTACAGATACAGATATAGCTGCTTCCAACACAATAGACCTTGTTGGAACGGCTACGAATTTCACATCAGCAGATGATACTACATTAACCTTAGTATATGACGGCACGAGTTGGTTTGAAACAGGAAGAAGTGTAAATTAATCATATAGGAGATACGATGGCAGCAAACGACAGCAATAAGAGTATAGGCAGTCCAGAACTTTATGAAATGATACAAGAGATGAAGGCTGAAATTAAAGCAAGCGATAAGGAAAATCGAGAGCGTGACGAAGCCAATCATAAGGAATTACGTGCTATCATGTTAGGTAATGGCAAGATAGGTTTCGTTGGTAGATTGACCCGTATCGAAACTCAGATTAAGATATTCTTTACTCTTTTCATTGGTATATGTGCCAAACTTGTCTATGGTTGGGTAACATGAAATTCCGTTATCTAATACTCATTATCCTAATGACCGTTATCTTATACGGTGACGGAGAGAAAACCTACACTGGAACGCTGTATCTGAATAGTGGTACTGGTGCATCTCAAATCTCCACAGACGGTACACTTGCCACTAATGCAGACTCTACCCTCGTATCAGAGAAAGCCATTAAGACCTATGTAGATGCCGAACATGATAAAGTAGATACGCTAAATACAGCAGGTGGCACTGGCACTGGAACGATTAATTTAGAGACTGAGACAATAACCTTCTCAGGGACAACTAACGAAACAAATACCATTGCATCAGGTCAGACTATAACCATAGGACTTACTGATGATGTGACGATAACTGATACCCTGACAGTGGGTGGTAGCTTAAATGTCACAGGCGATATAACTGGGGTATTTCCAGATAGTCTTGTATCAGACCTATCCGGCTACGTCCCCTACACAGGAGCAGACTCTACGCTGAACATGGGGACTGAGGATATAATAGTAGATACACTGAAATCTATGTCGCTTCACGAAGTTAGTCCCGAAGGCTTAGTATTAGGCATGAATTTCAACACCGAAACGATAACAGGCACAGATGTATATGATGCTTCGTTCTACAATAATCATGGCACGATAAACAACGCTACACCTGACGCAGACGCAGGATTCAATGGTGGGGGGGCTATTACTTTCACTGGTGCAGATACGAGCTATGTTGAGATACCTGATGCACCTTCACTTGATGTCACAGAAGCTATCACTCTTATGGCGTGGGCTAAAGACCCTCCTGCGTGGTTGGCAGGTTGGGGTTATAGACGAAAGATTACGATTGAAAGTGATAATATTGATGCTACATTGACCGACTTCCCGTTGTTAATTGCCATGTCTGATGATTGCGGAATAAGTGGGCAGGATTTGACTGGAATATTTGACAGGATTACAACTAACAGTAAGAAGATAGCATTAACAACATCGGATGGTGTGACTCAGTGCTATGTGGAAATAGAGGAATGGGATAACTCTAATCAGGAAGCGTGGTTATGGGCAAGAATACCGTCTATTTCTCATACTGCTGATACTGATTTATATTTGTATTATGATAGTGGACAGGCTGATAATGATACCTATATAGGATTGACAAATTCAGCTCCTGCTGATAGTGTGTGGACAAATGATTATATTGCAGTATATCACATGGCAGAAAGTGGAACCACCTGTTATGATAGCTCCCCTAACGATAATGACGGAACGAAGAAATCGCAAGGGGAACCATTAAGGGCGGTCGGTAAAATAGGATATGGGCAGGAGTTCGATGGTAATGCAACCAATAATGACTACCTTGATTTGGGTGCTGCGTTAATTCCGGCAACTGCGGAATTTTCACTGTTCTCATTATCCTATTGTAATAGTGCGACAACCTCATGGCAGAGTTCAATAATAACGCAATATACTGGTGGTCAGGTTGGAAGAACTCTATTTGAAATAAGGAATGGAGCTACCCGTGATTTTAATTATACTGTAGAATATATTGGAAGCGTTGCTTTGGCAAATAATACTTGGTATGGAATTAGCTGTTCACGGGGAAGTAGCCCATATCCATATATTAGTAGAGTTGGAACATCTGCAAATAAGGCTGATACTTTTAGGGCGATTACATCGAGTTCTAACACGTGTATTGGTAGTGCGGCAGATAGAATAACCTCTATTATATTTGACGGAATACTTGATGAAATAAGAATATCAAACGTTGTTAGAACAGAAGCGTGGATGGATGCTAATTATTATTCTTGTGTTGATTCGCTTAATACTTTTGCAGCAGAAGAAACGGAAACAGTTACAACGGAAAAAGAAATTATCAGAAAAACTGGTGCGTATTACTTATATTATAATGTCACTGATTCAACTATATATGCAGAGATAAATGGTTCTACAAGTGCATCATTGCAGTATAATAGCACTGATATACTTGATTATCACTTATATGGTATGAGCTATGATAAAACTAATATAATACTCTATCTTGATGGCGTTCAAGTAGCTACTCAGGCTTATACAACAGCAATTACAGCAAACGACTCCATACTAACAATAGGCAAGTCATTCACTGGCGAAATAGACGATGTAAGTATATACAACAGGGCATTATCAGCAGATGAAATATGGGCTTACTATGCGAATAGAGTTGAAGTGAGTGACCCTTATTTCAGCAAGAATGATGCGAGTGTGGATATGATAGGGACTTTGAATGTGACTGGTTTAATATCAGGCACGTTTCCAGATAGTCTTGTATCAGACCTATCCGGCTATCTCCCATACACAGGAGCAGACTCTACGCTGAACATGGGTGATGAGGATATAATAGTAGATACACTTATATCCATGTCCCTTTATGATGTATCACCAGAAGGCTTAGTTTTAGGCATGAACTTCAACACCGAAACTATCAATGGTTCAGATGTCTATGATGCTTCATTCTACAACAATCACGGAACGATAAACAACGCTACACCTGATTCCAGTGCAGGATTTAATTCAGGTGGAGCTATTACTTTCACTGGTGCAGACACAAGCTATGTAGAGATACCAGATGCTCCTTCACTTGATATTACCGAAGCTATTACGCTTATGGCGTGGGCGAAAGACCCTCCTGCATGGTTGACTGGCTGGGATTACAGACGGAAGATAACGATTGAAAGCGATAATATAGATGCTACATTGACAGACTTTCCACTGCTAATACACCTATCAGGTTCTTGCGGTTCATCGTCTCAGGATTTAACTGGTATATTCGATAGGATAGCAACTAATAGTAAGAAGATAGCACTGACTACAAGTGATGGAGCAACTCAATGCTACGTTGAGATAGAGGAATGGGATAATAGCAATCAGGAAGCGTGGTTATGGGCGAGGATTCCTTCTATTTCAAGCTCGGCTGATACAGACTTATATCTTTATTATGACAATGCACAGGCAGACAATGACACCTATGTGGGCTTAACAAATTCTGCTCCTGCTGATTCTGTGTGGACTAATGACTATACTGCGGTGTATCATTTAGCTGAAAGCGGAACAACGTGTTATGACAGTTCCCCTAATGATAACGATGGAACAAAGCAGGCTGCCGATAATCCAGATGGTGTAGTTGGGCTGATTGGTTATGGTCAAGATTTCGAGGAAAGTAACGTTACTGTTCCATATATAGATTTAGGTGCTCCATTAATACCAGCAGATGCCACATTTACAGTGAGTGCTATTACGAAATCTGAGAGTTTTAGTTCTTCTTATTCAACTATCATGGCGCAGAACAGGTTTTATGATGGTGGAACTCATTTCTTTTTGATAATCGAGGACTCCCCACTGGGTAGGGTAGTTTGCAGAATGGGCAATGTGAGCGGAAATGGTGATGCATTAATTTCTGGAACATGGTATATTAATCAGCTAATGGCAAATAGTGCAGTTACCGAATCCTATCATAATAATAATAAGATACTTGATTTTACTGGTAGTGTTGGATTAACTCAGTCCTATCACACAACGCTGGGAGTAGGTTCAAATCATTATAATGTAGAAGTTTTTGACGGCATTATTGACGAAGTAAGAATATCAAGCATAACAAGAACAACCGAATGGCTATCTGGTAATTATTATTCTCAGGTTGACTCACTTAATACTTTTGCGACAGAGGAAATAGAGTCGGTGACAAAATTAATAATTGATAAAACTTCATATTCAATATATTACAATGTAACAGATTCGACTTTTTCTGGATTTGTCGGGATAGACGTTGATTATCAATATAACAATACCGATATTTTAGATTATCACTTATACGCAATGACCTACGATAAAACAAGTATAATCCTATATCTCGATGGTGTTCAGGTAGCAACCCAGGCATACACAACAGCAATCACAGCCAACGACTCTACCCTAACAATCGGTAAGTCATTCAGTGGTGAGATAGACGATGTAAGTATATACAACAGAGCTTTGTCAGCAGATGAAATATGGGCTTACTATGCGAATCGGGTAGAAGTCTCAGACCCTTATTTCTCAAAGAATGATGATGATGTGCAGATGATTGGGGATTTGACAGTCGCAGGAAATATAAATGGCACGTTCCCTGATAGCTTAGTTACAACAGTAATAGGCACAGAGAACGAGATAACGGTTACTGAGTCACCTGCTAATACTTACACCTTCAAGCTGGATAGTGATATATTTACTACTGATGCTAATAGTAGGATTAATGCTGCTGGGAATAATGCGTTTTTCGGTGGACTGGCTGGAGACGGAAATTCCGGTAGCAACTTTACCACAATGGGGTATCAGGCAGGTATTAATAATTCTGGCAATTATCTTTATGGAATGGGGTATCAGGCAGGTGGTTATAATTCTGGCGATTATCTTGCCGCAATAGGTTTTAATGCTGGTGGTCATAATTCTGGTGATTATTCTATTGCAATTGGATATAATTCTCTTGCTTACGCAGATAGTTCACACAACGTAGCTATAGGATTCAGAGCAAGCACTGGCACGGCAGGAGCACATTTCACATATAAAAACACAGTATCATTAGGCTATCAATCCATGCCTACGAAAGACAATCAGGTGATGTTAGGCGGGGTTACTACGGAAGAGGTTTATACCTATGGGAAATATGTGGGGGCAACGCTTAACACTGGTCAGGGTGATAATGAGTTATATGCCATGAACCAAGACGTGGAGACTACTTCTGACGTGGTATTTGACGAAATTGAAATTAATAATGTAATAACTCTCGCAGATAATCTAACTGTAGGAAGCGGAACAATACTTCACGGAACATCATTTGTTTCGGTTGTAGTTAGCGGATGTCTGGCAACTGATTATATATTCCTAACGAATACGAAACCATCGGGGGCATTAGATATATTACCGTTGTTTGTGAGTTGTGTAGCAGACAGCTTTATCGTTTATACTGATAATGCCGACACTTTAGCCACTGACATTCCGTTCAACTGGTTTAGGGTGGCTGGGAATTAAATTGAAAGGATATGCGGAATGGAAGAATTAGCAAACATGACTTTCTGTAAAAAGAACTTGACAACATAATACCCAATGGCACAGACAGCAATAGATAACGCATGGGGTGTTATCATAAAAAATCAGGAGGCAAATATGCCAGTTAAAGAAGAATTAGGAATCTTACAGACACAGGAGTTAATGGAAGCACTTAAGGCTTTCGTAGCAGAAATCAAAAAGGCAATGGCTGATAAAAAGATTACATTTGGTGAAGCACTTGGATTATTCCCCGAAGCATTAGCAGTTATCAAGGAAGGTAAGGATTATAAGCTCATCATGGCAGAAATCAAGGACTTAGACGGAGATGAAGCTAAGGAAATCCTTTGTGACCTTGTTGACACGATTTTCGCAGTAGAATAATCATGTCACTTTTTAAAGAAGGTAGTGGCACACAATCCATAATGCGTGTCATGTCAATACTATGTGTTGTATCAGCAATAGTGTATGCTTTTGTAAACCATGACATTGCAATGGTTGGATTGCTTCTTACTTACGGTTTTGGAGGTAAGGTCATACAGAAAAAGTTGGAAGCAAAATGAAAAAATATCTCATAACTTTTCTCTTCCTCACGGGAGTTGTAGCCCACCTCCTCTGCAACTCCCTCTCATTGTCTCTTAGTGAGTCCATTAGAACCCCCTCAGAGCCTTCAAATCCCATTGACTATCAAATTAGCTTTCAGACTAAGTATGCCGATAATCTTGACATCTACTACACGCAGGAAAGGGATAATGGATATACTGAACGTGAATATTGGGTGGAGGTGCAAAGACCAGTATGGAAATCGTTATGGCTCGCTGCTAAACGTCAAAGCTCTAAGGATAATGATTTATGGCTCGCAGATATAAAGTTCAGCTTAGATAAAGACGGGTGGAAAACCTTCTTAGGATATTCGAATTGCTGGGAGAATGAGAAATACCGACCCAGGCTGATATTAGAAGAGTCTAAGTTATTCAGCTTTGACTTTTTTCTCACGCCGTTTGATTTGAAGTTATATACTAAGCTGATGGCTGATGATAAGAACCTATATCATGAAGAGAAAATTGACCTCAGATTTATGGTTAATATCCCTACAAACTGGAAGATGTCTAAGTATCTGAACTCATATATCAAGCTGTTTATACTGTCTAAGGATTACGGATATTATCGCTGGCAACAGTGGTTAATGCTCGAAGTCAATTTCAAATGAGACACAAAGACAGAGAGTGGTTCGAGGTATTTTATCAGGATAGGTTTTTCAGGATAGAAGGTGAAGTATTACACGACTCCATAAGTGACAGCTACATCGCATCTATCGAGCTTATATCCGATGATTGCAAAGACGGTCTTGAACTATTCAATCGGTCATATAAAGACCTGCAATACAGTATCAAAGCTATCAAGTCGAATTATAAAGTAACTATACAAAAACTATACAGGAGATTGCCATGAAAATGCCTAAGAAATCTAAATCCAAAATGAGAAGTAATGCAACCAAAGCATCTAAGAGCAAGAAAACATTGCCAGGGCTGTTACCTAATATCGGAATGGTGAATAAGAAGAAGATGAAAAAGCGGGTGAAAAAAGGATAAAAGAAAACCCCCGATTAAGGGGGTTTTATTATATGGAGCGTAAGGCAGGGATCGAACCTGCAAGCAATCTGAGTTAAGCCTCTCATCATGCAGTCGGTTTCGGGGTATCATGCTAATTATCTTCCCCTCGACCTGAACCGTGTATGCCATATTCCACCACTCACGCCAACCACACTATAGATAAACCAAACATATTTACCGCTTAAATCCTGTCAAGATAAAAATCCTGACCATTTTACTGGCGTTAGTAATATGGTTAATAATCACGTTTCATATCAATCCTCCTTTCCATGCTTATGAGGTCTGCCCTCGTTATACTTCATCTTGTCTCTTAGTAGGTTCAAGTTCATTTCTTTACCTCCATTGCTTGAGTTACTTTAAATATCCAGCCCACTACCTCTGCGGGACTGCTCTTTACCACGCCTAACCGTTCTTTTCCTCTATCATATATATCAACGTCATCATTATCAATCATTGCCACTACATCGTCCTTATCAATAGTGTACATGAGTCGCTCATTCTCTCGTTCGGCATCATTCTCAGCCTTACGTGATATATAAAATCCTATCACTGGCTTCTCACTCTCACCCCCGACCTTCGGATTGGGTTTCGGTTTAGCCTTATCCCTGATACATAGATAGACCACCGCTTTCTTTCCAAGTAGCCAAACAGCTATCTCCGTCAGTTCATCGAGTGGCAGTATCTTAGAGACGATTATGAGGTCTATGTTATCCATTATTTCATCTCCTCAAGTGTGTCAATAAGTGTATTGCCTATATTATCCAAGTCAAAGTGTGTCTTAGATTTGAAGTTTATCTGATACTTATATTCGAGATGATTGCCTACCACATATCCGCCAAACTTAATCTGAGTTACGGTTATAGACAGCGGTTCATCTTCCCTTTTTGCGTCAAGCTGGCGTAGGTAGGAGTTTGCCCTTGAAAGCGTCACACTATTGTCATAAAAACAATTGGTTTTCTGAAACGGACAGTCATAACATGGAATTCCCACGCAAGCACCATTATAATTACATATCAATTCAACTTTCTCCCGATACTTCTCGTCAAGGTTATCGAACACATAATCTGTTTCTTGCGTTCTCATTTGTTCGATAGTGGGAACTTTAACTTCTATTGGATATTTGAGTTGTGTCTCTGGCTTCGGGAAGTTATCGTGGAAGTACTGCCAAATCAACCGTCTGTTATCCTTCTTTTTAAACCTCAATATAGATTTTGTGATTGCAGTCTTTCTGCCAATATATTCATTATGTTTATCTATAGGGTTTTGTTTAGCTATGCCAATAGAACTATAGTTAGTCTTATTCTCACTGATTCTCAAAACACAAGCAGTCTCAATACATCCCTGCTCATTTGTCCTCGTGTAAAATCTCATCATGTCTATTTTCATTTGTCCTCCTTATAAAATTACGTTTTCTATTGGTAGCCAACCGACAAACCATTCAAGAGCATAAACCCGCATTATACCAGAAGAAAAATATTCAAAATTCCCTCCACTAAACATATCACGTTTTGCTATCCATTTGCAAATAGCTATAACTATATTACCCTTATCGTCTCTAAATTTACCAACAATTGAAACATCATGCTCAGGCATTTCCTTTGTCGGGTCAATCCACTGGGTTTCGGTAAGTAAATGATAAGCTTCTACGTTACTTGTCTTGATTACTGATGAGTTACAATAATCATAAGCATATATATATCCACTATCTGTAATATTTACATTTACCATTTTATCGTGTAGCTTAATAATTATTCTATCTTTTTCTCTGATAATCATTGTTGATACTTCATAGGTGTTTATTTCCATAAGCAACTCAGTTATCTCATAACACACCTTATCACTTACCAGTCTCTTGTCTAAATCAATCTTCTTTAGATACACATAACCTCCTAAATACAATTTACCATGTAATATAACATCTCTATTTCGTCAAGGTAAAATTTCATTGGCTAACTCCAACGCTTTCTTCTGTCTATTGAAGTCTTTGCCCTTAATCTCACTCATGTCAGATACTTCCAAATAGGAATATACCTTGTCATCTACCTTCCACTTACGCCATGTACCGTCTAAGATAGCGACAAAGCAACCCGCCTGTAAATCCTCATATTCTCTATTGAGTGTCTTACATAGCCACTCCTCGCCTGACTCATCTACAAGGTAAAACCGCATATACCAATTACCCTTCTCGGTCAGCCCGAACTTTACGTTCTTGATATATCCCTTGCCGTGAGTGTTAAGCATTATCCTTATCCCACGTTTTAAGATACCCGTCTATCAGTTGCAGGTCAATCACGAACTCTGTGCCGACCTTCATATCCTTATATGATTCATCGTAGGTGTAGATAGAATTGAGAATATCTACATCATCATCAAGTGGGTCACGAACAATTAGCTCGTATCTCAATTTGCCAGAAAAGTCTGACATCTTGCTTTCTACTGTCTTAAAAAGGATAAGTTTCTTCTGTTTGATTATCATTTAATCCTCGCAATGTAACAGCAGGACAGCGTTCTTTCTTGCCCGATATGCTGTATGCTTATTTCTACCGTATCTACTATCTATGCACTCATCAGAAGCCTTCTGCCAATCCTTCATCTGTATAGCAGTAAGCATATTGACAAATCCTGATAATCTACCCCATGACATATTGAAACACATATCTACGAGTACTATCTTGCAATCAATGGGTAAGGTGTCAAAATCATATCCATAATCACCCCATTCGTGAAGTTCGCTGACAAGTGTAAGGTAACAGTCAGATACATCACCTGCAAGCAAATACTCAGCTATCTTTTCAGGCTCGGTAAGATGTTCCAATACAAATAGGAGTTCGTGTGCTGTGGTTGACGGTGGCTGTGCCTGTACATTCATAAGCTCCATATTATGCCCATATCCGAATGTTCTCTCACCTTCTGGGCAATCGTAAGGGTGAAGAACTAAAAGCTCACGCTTCCTTATTAATTCGGTACACGTTTCGAGCCACGCCATATCGCTTGCTTTCTTGAATTGTTCAGGCATTATCCACCTCCTTATTATCAAAATCAACCATTATCTGGTCTTTATCATCTTCCACCTTGTCAACTTCATCATACATCTTGTCACCTATATCTAACCTGCAAAAATCAAGCTGACCTATTCCAATATCCTGTTTGCCGATTACAATCAGTCTTGCCTTATCCTGTATTGACCATGAAGAAGCTATCATGTAGGCAGGGATAAAATCAGGGTCAGTGAAGGTCGCAAGTTCTTTATCTGACCGTCTGACACGCCATAAGTTCCTGCTGAAATGTAATTTAATCTCTAACATTTAATCCCCCTTATTTCAGACCATTCGGTCTTAGCTTTTATTAAAGACTTGTATCGGTTAGTCTGTTTCCTGCAATCATAATTCTGACATATCAGTGCATATCCTTCATTGCAACTGTTCACGCTTATAATCTTCTCACCACATGAGCATTTTCCGATTGGGATAAAGAGTGATAGCAGGGTGTCAAGTATGCCAATCAGACCCTTTATCAACACCCTGAACGCTTTCCATAATGTTGCAATAAGTAAGCATACTACGAAACCTATGATTAAATATTCGGTCTCCATTTATTCACCCCCTGCCATTCTTTTAAGTGACATAAAGGCTGTATTGTTTTTAAGGTAACCGCCTTCACACTCATAATTACTCATCTCAAACTGTTCAACTATCTTAGCAAGGGTATCAAACTTGTCCATGTCTATTTCTGCTTGTGTCTTAGGAATAACTATTGGCTTTGACTCTGCAAGAAAATATAGCTTTCCCCTCGAACTACCCTCTACAGTAAACTGCTTAAACCCATATTTGTCTGATAATCCTGACCAATAAGCGTTTATCTTTTCTTGTAAATCCATGCCTGTTGTCACATTCCCAATTCTCAAAACTGGCATATTGCTTTTGTTTATTGCAACAATGTCATCCATTTCTTCCTGTGTCATTTTAAATTCTTGTTTCATCTCATACCTCCTTATATTCGTGCTTCGGACAGTTCATGTTCTTGCCAAATAATACCCTGATGCTTAAGAAGATGTCCTGTAAATATATATCAGTAGCCTCCTCACCGTCAAAGTTCTTATAATAATAAACATCACTATCACATGATAGCTCCACCCGATTTTCAAAGCCATAGGTCGGCTCTAATTTCTTACCATTATCATCGAAGTCGTCACCGTCAACGTGGTTCTTGCATAGGTCACAAGTGCCCTGGGTGTCATCAAACGCCTCAGTCCAGTGCAGGCAGTTATCACAGGTTTTCATGCGGTTGAGGATTGCTGAGATAATGTCGAGTTTATATCCCCCATAGGCAAAGTTTATCGTTCCATCATCCCATGCCTTAATGTGGTAATCATCTGACCACACTTGGATAGAATTGCCGTATTTTCCATAACGTATTGCATCGAGGTCAATCTCACTGCCATAGGTCTTTATCAGCATTTCGGTCATAAATTCCTTGTCTAATCGGGATATGGGATATTTCATCTTGCCAACTCCCGATACGCCTTGACCTTAGATAACATGGCTTCAAGTTCTGGCAGGATAGACCGAACGAAAGCTACGTCTCGCTTGTAGTTGTAATTTTCATGGGTTGATATTGAAATATTAAAAAGCCAGTTAGGTGAATAGAAATCATTAACGATTGCCCCACCATAGAAATAATCATGTAGATTAGATTGCTGATAGGTTATTTTAATCTCCCCCAAGTCAATTTCCAGTTCTCTTACACGGGTAGTCTCACCATACGCAAAATCTCTCCAATCGGTTATATTGTAACTTTCACCTGCCAACTGTTCCGCTACTAACTTTTTGAGCTTATCCATTTGGTAGTTCCTCCTTTTCAATTTTGGTTATCTGACCTTCCAAATCGGCTAACAGTTCTTTCAGCTTGTCTATGTCGTTACATTGCTTAGAGTCATTGGTTCCCAAAAACTTCTCATTATGGGCTAAGATGTAATCTATTGTCCAATCTTCGGGAATAAGTGACATGAGCTTTTTGTAGCTATCTGATACACCTTTCTTAATTTCATTGATACCCTTTTCTGCTTCCACTTCTTCCGTTACAATATCTTCTTCTACTGGTATCAATTCAATATCTTCTTCCGATAGAACAATTGCTTCATCTTCTTTCTCGTAACCCTCCTGTTGTTCTGGATAAAACTCTTGTACAATCTCAGCTTCGGGGTCGTCTGCAAACTTAATCTTTTTTGTTTTCAGTTCGATAGCCTTAATTGCCCCTGTTTGCGAAAGCAACTTCTGATTAAGGTCAATTACGGTGTCAATCAAATTGGTACGGTTGCCACGATATTCAATATTAGCCACATAAACGGTCATTCCCTTGGTGCTATCTGGCGAGACGTGTTTCGGGCTTAATGTAAGATAAAGTGGTATTCCTGCCAATGTACCACCCGTTATACGCTGAATAAAAAGCAATGAGTTTAGTATCTGTTTTACTGAGTGATAAGATGTGGTTCTGAATTTATAAACACCTCCTAAAGTATTGGTGTTTTCCAGTAAGCAATTCAGCGTTCCGTTAATCTTACATCTTCTTTCCTTGATATGTGGACAAGTTGCAGGGTTACAGGTTATTTCAGTTACTTCCCCCGTTCTGTCATTAACAAGTCTTGCCATTTCTCCGTCACCAGAGCAAACGCACTTTGTTCCTACATAACGTGCATATCGGGTTGGGAAATTCTGGTCAATGTCATCATAAATGAGCATGATTTTCAGTTCTTTCGGGTTTTCACCAAGTTCTTTCATAATCCGTTTGTCAACCTTGAAATCATCATTACTGTCTCTTTCCAGTGTTGTGATAGTGAAATGGTCATCTTTTGTTGGCATACGAAACTTGTTCCCTGCCTTGGAAATCTTCTCTGCACCCTTTTTTCCGATTTTGATTTTGCCTATCTCGGCAAGACCAAGTGATAATCCTTTAACCATTCTAACCTCCTGTTATCATTTTATACTTACATTTTCCTGTTCTGCCATAACCACAGTACGAGCAAGCCCAATCGTGAATAAGACCTGTTGGCATAAAATCCTTTTCGTCTGCTGATATTAACAGTCTTTGCCAGAAACCATTTATTATTCCAAAAAGTGCAGGTATGGGTATTAGCGGAACGTTATAATCGTTTACCTCTGCACCTTTCTTCTTATATGACATGACGTGAACCTCAGAACCCTTAACGCCAAAATAGTTTGCATAGATACCATTTTGGATATAGTTAAATCCGTCTGCCTTTGTCTTTTTACGCTTACCTGTTTTTAAGTCAATTATCCTATCTTTCAGAACTATGTCTGCATAACCGACAATACGTGGTCGAATTTCAGAGTCTTTCAGTTTCAGAATAAAGTCCGCTTTCATTTCAACACCAGTAATCTGTTCCTGATGAATGTCATCAACATATCCACCATCAAAATACGCTTTTACCATTGATGTACTGTTGTCGATTGCGGTAGCTTTCGGGGTATCAGTCCAGTCGGTTTCAACATCATTCGTGATTTTGTCACGGGTTACATCTGTGCAAATATTAGGTATAAACTTATCTTCCGTCATAATCTGTGTATAAGCGTTTTCAACGCCTTCATGTGTAGCTTTTCCTATAGTCATATTCGGGAATGGGGGAACTGTCTCACCCCTGATATAACGCAGATACCACTGATATTGACACCTGCTGTATGTATTAAACTGCGATACTGATATATGGTCTTTCATAACTCCAGCCATTCATCGTGGGTTTGGTATGGTATCTTTTTCATTTACGCTTCTCCCTTTGCAATTTCCGATATATCATACCATTTATCTTCGAGATAATGACCTATTCTAAAAACCTTCCCGTATGAAGCGTCAACCCTGATGGCCTCCCCTTTCAGTTCCTTAATCGAATTTACGCCTACGAGCTTTAATATTCTGCCAATGTAGTGAGCCATATAGTTAGGCTCTACAATTTTATTCTTATCTGCAACACCAAAGTTGATACTGTTACATTGTCCAGATCCTCCATAATCAAAACATATACTCAACGAAATAAAAGTATCTCTTTCGAGACAAACCGATGCCGAGCTAATCACTGCGTTTTTAATTTCTCTTTCTCTCATATAACCTCCTATAATTCTATCTTTTCGCCAATTACAATTTCGCCATCTACAATATTGAGTTCGGTCAATCCGCTCTCTTTATACATTTTATCGAATTGCCACTCGGTTATACTGCAATAGCTTTCTTCTTTTCTATTTGTTTTATTCAGACCTAACAGTTTGTTTATAACGCCTGATTGTGAAACGCTGAGTAAATTAAAACCGTTTTCATTTCTTAATCCAATGAGGGATAGGTCAAATTCAAAGTCACTTTCGATGTAAAGGGTTTCATTTTTAATAAGATACCTGCCATCTATGTATCTATCCCTTTCTGACGGATAATATCCAATGATAACCACATCGCTTAGATGATATTCGACCCATGTGAATAGTCCGAAAATGATATACCTTATCCCCCGTGTAATGTGGTAAAAGAATAGACAGCCCTCATCACGTATATCCCACGACAGATATTTGTAAGCTCGCCATATTCCAACACCAAACCAAAGTATCAAAAGTAAATAAATCATATAACCTCCTAATTAATCTGTTGACAAATGTAATTTCCACGCCACATCTGTCAATATATTCATTAACTTATTTTTCCAGAGCATTACGCAACTGTGGAAAATGATTGGTGTCTGGCTTCTTCAAATTGCAGTGATACCAGTCGTGTATCTGCTCATTTAATACCATTCGCCAATACATATATTCATACAACTCAGGGCTACCGAACATTACCCGCTCACAATGTAGCTCATATTCCCCTATCCTGCTCTCAGGTATAGAAGCGGTGAACATATTCAGGTTGTAGGTATCTGCAAGATTAGGTACGTAATCTGTGAAGTTACCCCTATTTTTCAATTTGTCATCGTCAACCACCTCCATGTATCTCGTGGTGTCTTTTTCAGGCATTAGAATAGCTCCATAACTGCTCAATCTCCCATCTATCTTTCCATTTCTTTCTAATCATTAATAAATCTTCTTCGGTAGAAATAAACGAGATGAGCAGTGCATCACCAATCTCTATATTTTCAGGCTCACTATCTGCTTTTAAATCCTTGCTATTATTGCGTATTTCCCTAATAAGCAATTCCACCTCTTTGGTTGTCACATTACCTCCTTGTTTTTAAGTCTGCAAATCTTATAGCCAAACCAAACGTCAAACCAATACCATCTGCGTATATATCCTGCCAATTAAAGAAAGGGTCGTTAAGCTCTTTGCCAAACGATACTCCCACGCATAGCACAAATGGAACGTATCGGGGCAATCCTGACCACTCACACACGCAATCAGATAAGATATATAAACCTGATATAGCGGTGAAGTGTGCTACCTTATCTGGCTCGATACCCTGTGACATGAGATAGTTTGTCAATAACAGTAAGAGTAATATAATTATTAGCTTTTTCATTCTAATCCTCCAAGTCTTTTTTAGCCAAGCTATACATCTTCTTGAACAAATCAACCACTTGTGCTGGATGGAATAACGCTTTAGATAAACTTTCTAATTCTGTGATATAAAAGCACTCTATCGACTCCTTTTCGTAGTGATACTCTATAGACATAAGACTTGAACCATTTCTTGAATGATTTGTGGTATAAGCAACCGTTATAAGGTCAGGGTGAGTAAATTCTAAGCAAAACAGGCTTATTCTGAGTTGTTCCCTCTCTTCATCGTCTGCAAAATAGTTATTTGCTATAGTAATTATTTGCAATGCCAGCAGTTCCATCAGAGTTAATTCTTCGATTACTTCCTCTTCTATCTTTGTCATAAATCCTCCTTATACCACTACAACAACGTGTATGTTATCTTCTATATCTACACACTGAACCCTTGCGGAATCCCCACCGAGAATTTCATCACCATCTCTTACAAGAGTCCAACCATTTTGAGTTCCAGCGGGGTTTTCGCTTTCCGCAAACTCAATAATTTCTTCATCGCTAAATTTCTTCGGGACACATAACTGCATTTGAAAAA
>Ga0208647_1000261_pt1 | contig 18156 bp, 19 predicted proteins | sample AntAceMetag02UKA_FD_184765 | JGI IMG/M metagenome (GOLD analysis project Ga0208647, IMG submission 184765) | Saline lake microbial communities from Ace Lake, Antarctica - Antarctic Ace Lake Metagenome 02UKA (SPAdes) (version 2) | ecosystem: Environmental > Aquatic > Non-marine Saline and... | reverse complement strand
GAATGTGGTAATGTCCTAAATAGAGATCATAACGCAGCGATTAATATCGCTACTAAGGGTATGATATCTTGTTTAACAAATACAATAGAGGCTGGGACAGCCTTGTTAGCTTAGTAATCTTGCGAGCAGTAGCTCGCACAACCTAAGAAGCCCCTTCTTCAAATTGAGTTACTCAATTAAGTGGGGGAGTGTTCACAGGAATTTATATAAAGAAATAAAAAAAACTCAAATCACTTAAACGTGCTTTGAGTTTTTTTGGTGTGCCGGGCATGGCACTAATCTTACTGGTGAAAGTCCAGTCGGGGGTATTTACCGCCAACCGTAGTGAAGCGCAAGGTGGTTACCGTGAGGTAGTGGCTGAAGGAAGCGTGTAGCAAAACTTTAAACCTATGAACAAGAACTTGATAACATGGCTATGAGGTGGATAAGGTGACCAATGACACTAAAGTCCAAAAGGTAAACGTAAAACCAAAGTAGTAAATCAAGAGGTAATAGAGTGAAAGATTAGTACCTTACCCCGGGAGCTAGCTATAGATAGGATTTAATTTGATTGTTCTATTCCTCGTTGTCAATAATATCAAATTCATTTAGTCTTATTGCCTCTTCAAGTTGAGGGTAGTTATCGATAAACTGTTTAACAACTCTGAATGAACTCTTCATAAAGGTTTGTTTCATAGACTTCTTTTCAATTTTTTTAATGTTTTGCTGATAAGATTCAAGACTACCATTTTTAAGTATTACATAAAGGATATATGCATTTGCTGCATGTCGAAAGGCATTATTGATGGTGAATTTTTCTTTTACAAAACTATCAAAACCAGTAATTCCTCTTTTTAAGAGAGCAAACTTTTCTTTCTCTCCATATGTTCCATTTGATAATATCAATCTTAGAGCTTCTAACGAATCCTCGATACAATCTAAATATGTTATGTCCTTTAATTTCCTTGTTTTTATTTCATGATCAGATATTACCTTATATGTGTCAAGAATAATCCCATCGCTTAAATCCGCGGACGAGTACAATATTGAGACATCAAATAATTGTTTTATTATTTCTGTATATTTATTATCTTTATATCTAATTCCAATTGTGTTTGGTCCAAAAGCTGTTAATTTGTCAGCTAGAATTTCTTCAACTATAGGAATCTTTATCTTTTCATAAGGCTCACTTGTATCTATGAAATCAAATTTTACTTGTTTTGAAGTATATTTTTTATAAGGAATAGGTTCATACACTATATCAAGTATTACATAATATTCTTCATCTGTATCAATTTGTGAGTTGTAAAAGAACTTAAAGTGTTTTTTCTTGATACCTCTGTACTCTCTTACATCTTCCTCGAATCTAATAAATACAGTGTCTGCTATTTCAATTCTACTTACAAATGTCTCTAAAATTTCTTCTAGCATTAGGACATCAATATCTATAGAAAATCTATTTAGCTTTTCTGTAAGCAACATTAATGATGTACCTCCTTTAAAAACAAAATCTACTCCCATGTTAGATATAAGTTCTAAAAGACTTAAAGCGTGAATAACTTTTTCAAGAGTTAAATTTTTAGGTTTTGTTTCTGTAAATATTTTTTTTTGCCACTCTGATGTAAATGTTGAGTTAAGAATCATTTTAGTTTAGCCCTTTCTATGTCAAATTTAATTGTATTTGTAATGTAATTTAATAACTCTGTTCTCATGTTTCTTATTTTTGCATACTGCAATAGCGTTGTGAAGTTAATTTGATAGTAGTTTAAGGAATTGGTAAAGATCTCTTTTAATTCTCCTGAATCAACGCCATACATTCCTTTCTTATCAACAAATAAATCCACTAATATTTTTTCAAGCTTTGGAGTCGGTAAATCAATATCTTTGTTATAGTGGATATTAGATCCCAACTTATTTGTTCTCTTCTTTTTATTGATTGGAGCTTTTTTAAGTAAGTGATCTATGATAATCGGATTGTCGTCTAGTTGTGCTCTTTCAATCTCTTTATAATCGTAAACGTTAAGATTTTTATTGTTTAGTATTATAAATAATTTTAAGGAATCTATAAATTCTTTCTCTACACATATAAAAGTAGCGTCCTTAAAGAATTGGTGTCTCATTAATATTTGCAGATCTGATTTTCTCCAAATACAATAGTTGAAATCTACTAAAAGTGTATAGATACTTTTATTCAAATCAACCAAGCAATCTGCAATATTTATCTTGAATTGTTTTCTTTTTGAAATCACTATTCGTTCTTTATCTATATTGTAGGCATACTCTGCTTTTTTCAAGTCGTAAATATAGTAATTCATGTATTCTTTTTTTCTGTTTGGGAAGTTTTCAAGTATATAGTTCACTAAATCTTGTTTAGCAACTATTTTAGTTTCCCCAAAATAACTAGAAATTTTCTGCATTTCTTCTACTTTCATTAAAATCACTCCCGGTATTGTAGAATAATCTGATAAATTCTACTATACCTGATTATACTCTACATTTTTAGTTAAGTCAATGTGAATATCCGGTATGGTAGAAAATATTTAAAAAATCTACTATACCGGTTTATTGGACTGTGATGGATCTTGAACACTAGTTCGGAAATATATCATATGCATATAATAGCGAGTTGCAACTAAAAGCGATACAATGATGAACTGCACCCAAAAACTTGCACAACGCAAACTATCTAAAAGAATGAAAGGCAGTAACAATTACTACAAACAAAAACTAGTTGTAGCTAAAATTCATGAAAAGATAAGAAATCAAAGAGATGATTTCTTACATCAAGAATCAAGAAGACTAGTAAATACGTATGATATTATTTGTGTAGAAACATTAGACTTAGTTGAAATGATGAAAACAAAATATTTTAGCAAACAAGTATCAGACATAAGTTGCAACAAATTTTTACATAACTTATCTTACAAATGTGAGGATAGTGGCAAAACACTACACAAAGTGAATAAGTATTATGCATCTAGTAAGATATGTAGTGTTTGTGGCACAAAGAAAAAGACACTACCATTATCAACAAGAGTATATTCTTGTGAATGTGGTAATGTCCTAAATAGAGATCATAACGCAGCGATTAATATCGCTACTAAGGGTATGATATCTTGTTTAACAAATACAATAGAGGCTGGGACAGCCTTGTTAGCTTAGTAATCTTGCGAGCGGTAGCTCGCACAACCTAAGAAGCCCCTTCTTCAAATTGAGTTACTCAATTAAGTGGGGGAGTGTTCACCTTCAGAGTTAATCAAGTTGGACAAACAAAAAACCGGAACCTTATTTTTAATCATGTAAAACTAGCGGACCATTTTTCAACCGATAATTATTAATTGATTGTCAACTATTAAATTAACATATACACACATATTTACGCTTCTCTTTTAATGAATAAAGTATTTGGAGTTTAAACAGAGATAGTTTGAATTAGTGTTTTAAAATATTTAGTAATATATTCCAAATCACTTCGGCATAATACTACAAATCACTCCGTTAAAATACTACAAATCACTTCGTTTCTATTGCATTATAAACTACTGTGTGGTATCGTAATAGTAAGGTAGGTGAGGTTTAAAGATGAAAACAGACTATTGGAACAGAGTATTCGATGAAGAATTAAATGTTTATCTTGAAGCTTTTGGTGCAGTTTTAATTACAGGCCCTAAATGGTGTGGTAAAACAACTACTGCAAGCAGAAATGCGAAAAGTATTCTTGAATTACAAGATCCGGATAAATCACAAGGATATTTGGTTACAGCAGAAACAAAACCTTCTTTACTTCTTGAAGGAGAAAAACCCCGGTTAATTGATGAATGGCAGATGGCACCTGTATTATGGGATGCTATAAGAACGTCTGTAGATCATATTGGTGAAGAAGGATTGTATATATTAACTGGCTCAACTTCAGTCGATGAATCAAAGATTATGCATTCTGGAACAGGTAGAATTGCCAGGTTGACAATGCTTCCAATGAGCCTCTTTGAGTCCAAAGAGTCAAATGGAGCGATTTCATTGAAAGAACTATTTGAGAGCAAAAAGGATATTGACGGTATCACATCAAAACTTACAATTGAAGATTTGGTGTTTGCTACATGTAGAGGTGGATGGCCTGCAAGTATATTTAAAAAAACAAAAAGAGCACAGTTGTTGGTCGCAGCATCATATGTTGATAACATAATTAATAGTGATATTTCTACAGTTGATGGAAAAAGTAGAGATACAACAAAAGTTCGAAACTTACTAATGTCATATGCTAGAAATATAAGCACAACTGTATCAAATAAAACCATTATAGAAGATATAAACACTAATACTAATTTTTCTGAAACATCTTTTTATGATTATGTTAATGCACTGAATAAATTATTTGTCATTGATGATATCCCTGCGTGGAATCCATCTATTAGATCCAAAACATCGATTCGAAGCAATTCAAAAAAAATCTTCGTTGATCCATCTATTGCGGTTGCATCATTAGGCTTGTATCCTGAAGTATTATTGCAAGATTTATACACATTTGGATTTTTGTTTGAATCGTTATGTATTCGAGATTTGAAAGTATATGCTTCTGCACTAGGTGGAAGAATTTCATATTATCGAGATCGTATGAATCTTGAGGTAGATGTAGTATTACACTTAAACGATGGTAGGTATGCACTAATTGAAGTGAAGTTAGGGAAATCTCAAATTGAAGAAGGTGCTCTGCACCTACTTGAAGTAGTGCAATTGATACGTAAAGCAAATGGAAAAAAGCGTAATTTAAAACTAAGAGAACCTGATTTACTTATAATTTTGACTGGTGGTGAAATTGCGTATACTAGAAAAGATGGAGTGATGATAATTCCAATCGGGTGTTTGCGTGATTAGAAATAATCTTTAATAGGTGAGTAAATCAATGAGAAAAGTATGTGAATTTCATGTTGAATTAAGAGATTCGAACCCAAAGATTTGAAGAACAGTCCAGGTAATGTATATGTTAGTTTAATTTAATAGTGGGCCAGTCAATTGATAATTATCGGTTGAAAAATGGTCCACTATTTTTGATTTAAAATAACTTAAGAATGTATAATAGTTCTTGAGAAGCGAATGGAGTTCTAAAATTGCTTGATTTAGATAGTATACTGTATATTTTGTAGTGAAAAATATAAAAGTATATACCCTATATTGCAATTAGATATCCCTAAATTTTCAAAATTCAAGTAAGAAGTACTCTACCACAGTACTAGATTATAAAGAACTTATGAATGATTGGAGGTTTAAACTATGAATACGCATCCTTTAGAATCGTTAATCAAACAATATCTTGCAGAAAAGGATATTACTAGAGGCACATGGGAATTATATAATACTGTACTTATGCAATACACGCTTTACCTAAAAGAACATCAGATTATGTACGCAAAGACTAGTGATGTAGTTAATTACCGCGAATACAAAAGAAATCAGGAATATTCCGTGCGTTGGATTTACCACCAGATTAGTGCAATCAAAGGGTTGTACAAGTATTTAAGCTTAAATCATGATCGATTGGCTTTGCCAGTAGAGTACGCTTATGATATCACCGAAGCAATCAAAAATGAGCAAATAAAGAACAGTGTATCTAAACGGATTTTAACAGCTCTACAAGCGAAACATTTGATCCTGTGTACCAAAAACAACCGAAAATACATTTGGCATTACAGAGACCATGCGATGATTTATTTGATGATTACTAGTGGCCTAAGAAGTGTTGAGATAAGACGGGCAAGAAGAAAAGACCTTAGGCTTGTAAATGACCAGTTAATATTATATGTACAGGGAAAGGGAAGAAAATCATCAGATGAGTTTGTAAAAATATCTAATGGAGTTAAAGAGGCGATTAGTGATTATTTAAACAAAAGAAAAGATAAAAATCCCTATTTGTTTATATCACATTCAAATCACTCTGATATTCCATATCTTTCAAGAACCTTCTTTATTGGAATGTTTAAACGTGTCTTAAAAGAGTCTAATCTGGAAGAGACTAAGATTACACCGCACTCCTTAAGACATACAGCTGCGACCCTTAATTTACTCAGGGGTGGAACACTAGAAGCAACAAGGCAATTCATGCGTCATTCAAATATGTCTTCAACATTAATCTATGCACATAATATAAACAAGATGACTGACGATTCAGAGAATCAAATTGAGTCCTATATTTTAGGAGAAGAGACTTTTTCTAATGTTAATCAATAAAGATACTTTAAACATATCATTCATAGAAGCGAGGTAGGACATTGAAGAATCATCATTTAGAAGAATTAAGCGAGTCATATATTTTAGATAAAACCTTTGCTTTAGCGACTGTAAAATCATATAAAATTGCTTTTAAGTATTACATAATGTACTTAAAAGAAAATCATATTGAATACGCAAAGACAAGTGACGTTATTCGTTATCGTGAAAGTAGAAGAGCACTAGGACATTCAACCCACTATATTTACATCCAAATAAGTGCACTTAAGGGATTATATCGGTATCTAAGATTAAACCAAAAACGCCTAAATTTATCAGTTTTGTATGCATTTTTGAATAGTTACCCAAGGTATATTTTAAACCCAAAAAGGAGAATCAAAGATTAAAGAAGTGATTTTACTCTGTCACATCCTAAAGGAAGATATATTATTAAATTTGCAGGGCATTTTATTGCTTGTGTTGACGAAGTTTTATTAGACACATAAGCTCGACTACTCTTTCAAGGCAAAAAACTTCAATTCATAATGTGTGACAAATATTCTTGCAATATAAGAATAAATGTCACAAAATAAAATATATATGTTGTAATGATGTTGTAGTGAAGGAGGTCGCATGAAAAAGAAGAAAATAATTAATCAAATATATGAATACATTGAGAAGAAATATAAATTTAGTGAACCATTTCTTTTAAAGGAATTATATGGTATTTTTCCTGATATTAAACAAGGCACAATTAGAGAATCAATTAGAAGACTACTTGGACAAGAAAAATTGATAAAATCAAAGAATGGTGTATATGGATTACCAAATCCAAATAGAATTTTAAAGACAGCTGTATTGAACTCAGAAGATGCTGTAAATAAGAAGTATATTAAGACCAAAGATGGCACTGTAATTGGATATAGAAGTGGATTTTATATCGCAAATGCATTGAGATTAACTACACAAACATCTAGTGATTTAGTTGTATATTCCAATAAAGTATCAAAGAAGAAAAGAACAATAAATGTGAAAAACATTAGAGTGATCATGAATCAAGCAAGAGTTACAGTTACAAATGAGAACTACAAGTTGCTTCAAGTCTTAGATTTATTAGTCGATTTTAAGAAATTCAGTGAATATTCATCGAATGAATCAAAGGAAATTATTAGTAATTACCTAAATGGATTGAACTTATCAAATGAAGAGATTGAAAATATTGTAGATGAATATCCAAAAGATGCACAAATACAGTTTTATAAATTGGGAGGTACTTATGCATTTACACACAAATAACGATGTTTTTAGAGAACTTACCGTTACTACTGCATTTTCCATTTTTTCTGGATTAAATAACTATGCATTATCACTAAATTATAATATATTGTGAAAATGCATTGAATAAATTGCATTCTTGAAGTATACTATTTTTGAAGGAAGGTGATTGCCTTGTCAATAAAGTCAAAACTAGAAACATATAAAGATATAATACCAAAAATTAAACTAATCGAAATCATCAAGCAAGAGACTAATTATGATAAGGATGCTTCTATAAGGTGGGTTATTTATCAATTGGTAAAAGAAGGGTTAATAACCAAACTAGATTCTAAAAATTACATAAAAGGCCATTTGAAAAAGTACAATCCTTCTTATGATAGCGAAATCAAATTAAAAATTGAAAAACTATTGAAAAATGTCTTTCCTGAACTTACTATAGTTGTCTATGAATCAACAATGCTGAATGAATGGTTGAATCATCAAGTAGCGAGAAATGTTACTTTTGTTGAAGTAGATAAATTTTATACCCAAAATGTTTTTCAAGAAATCAAACAAGAACTGCGTCAGACAGTCCTATTAAATCCAAAAGTAGATGACTACTATACATATGCAGAAAATGATATGGTCGTTATAGGCAACTTAATAACGCAAGCGCCAAAAAATAAAAATTCATTCAATATTAGATTGGAAAAATTAATCGTAGATTTATTTTCATCTGACTTAATCACGGAATTTATCAGCCATTCTGAATATGAAAATTTATTAGAAAGCCTTTTTAAAGATTACTTAATAAATACAAAAACACTCATTGCTTATGCAAAAAGAAGAAACCTATTACAAGAAGTGCTTAAACATATAGCGAAGTATATACCTGAAGGGAATTAAAAGAATGATTAATAAATTAACGTATACGATTGAACATATAAATCAAATTAAAAAGATTCATTTGAAATTAGATCAGACTATAATTGAAAGAACCATTTATGCATTTGGTTTGTTAGAAGCCCTTCTTGATGTGAAACTGCCATTCATATTCAAGGGAGGAACCTCACTATTGATTCTTTTAGATAATCCATACCGGTTATCGACGGATATAGATATTATCGTAAAGCCCGATACAGATATAAAAGCATATCTTGATAAGGTGTCTAAAATATTTCCTTTTTTAAAAATGGAAGAACATGTTCGAAAAGGGAAAAATGATATTGTGAAAGAACATTTTAAATTTTATTATCAATCACCATCAAGCGATCAGGAAATACCGATTCTTCTAGATGTATTATATGAACAACATGGATATGCAAAAGTAATAACGAAAGAATTGAAGAATGAATTTCTGATACAAACTGGTGACAACCTATTTGTAAAGGTTCCTAGTATCGAATCAATACTTGGAGATAAGTTGACTGCGTTTGCTCCACATACAACAGGAATAGAATTTGAATATACCAAAAATAATGGTTTCGTAGTAGAAAAGACAATGGAAGTAATTAAACAGTTTCTTGATGTTTCGAAATTAATAGAATTAGTGTCGAATTATGAGGATTTAGCTAAGACATTTTCTGATATAGCAAAAAAAGAAATCGAATATAGGGGAATTAACGTTACTGAAGAAGATGTGTTAATAGATGCTTTTAATATGTCACTATCTTTGTTTTCAAGAGGAGCATTTTATCCTGAAGATTATAAGTATTTAGCACAAGGAATTCGTAAGATACAAAACCATATTTACGGAATAAAACTAAATGGTGAAACAGCATATAAATACGCTGCTGAGATTATGTTTATGACTGCCAAGTTACTAACAAAAATAGAGTACATTGAGATTACACCATGTGAAAGCATTAAGGATAAAAGTTATCGAAATGTTAATCGTATTAAGAAAATAGATGAAGTTGCTTATAACAAAGCCTATATCGCATTAAAACAGTTAAATCGAATATAGCTATTAATGTGAGGGATAATAATTAGATTATAAAAAAGATTTTTACTAGTATGTAAAAAACATAATTAACAATATGGATAATTGATATATCGATATTAATGTTGTAAATGCATATCAAAATTTAGGTGATTACCCAGGACCAAATAATAGAATGTCAAGCTGCTGCTTGGCCATGAGAACTCTTATGACTGATGATGACATCATGTAAAAAAGCCAAAAAAAAGGTTTGGAACTAATTTTACCTTTTGTATCATAAATCCAGTATGCAGTGGTGGATTCGCTACTGCATTTTTCATTGCTTCAGGAGTTAGCTCTTAACCGGTTACAATAATAAATGTATTTTTAGGGTTCGCAAGTTGGTACAAACAAAATACGCGGAACCTTTTTTTGAAAATTAGAAAATAGTGAACTGATAATATAAAAAGTAGATATGTAAGTTTTGTAAATGGACAATCAAGATTTTTTGACAGATTTTAAAATTCAAGTAAAAAATACTCTATCACAGTATTATATTATAAAGAGATTTTTGTGATAGGAGACTAACTATGAATAATCATCCTTTAGAATTGTTAATCAGGCAATATCTTGCAGAAAAGGATATTACTAGAGGCACATGGGAATTATATAATACTGTACTTAAGCAATACACACTTTACCTAAAAGAACATCAGATTATGTACGCAAAGACTAGTGATGTGATTAATTACTTGGAATGGAAAAGAAATCAGGGATATTCCACACGTTGGATTTACCACCAGATTAGTGCAATCAAAGGATTGTATCAGAATTTAAGGTTCAATCAAAAGCGACTCGGTTTGCCGGAAGAGTACGTTTTTGATATCACGGAATCAATCAAAAATGTGAGAATAAAGAATCGTATATCAAAACCGATTTTAACAATCGAACAAGCGAAACATTTGATATTATGCACTAAAAATAACCGAAAATATATTTGGCATTACCGCGATCATGCGATGGTTTATTTGATGATCACAACAGGCCTAAGAAGTATTGAAATTCGACGAGCAAGAAAGAAAGATCTTAGGGTTGTAAATAACCAACTCATATTATATGTACAAGGAAAGGGAAGGAAATCTGCAGATGAGTTTGTAAAAATAGCAGAAGGAGTCGAAACTGCTATCAATGATTATTTAAATAAACGAAAAGATAAAAATCCTTATTTGTTTATTTCACATTCAAATCATTCTGATATCCCATATTTATCAAGAACTTTCTTTATTGGGATGTTTAAACGTGTATTAAAAGACTCAGGACTAGAAGATACAAAGATCACACCGCACTCCTTAAGACATACAGCTGCTACGCTTAACTTACTCAGGGGTGGATCATTAGAGGCAACAAGGCAATTCATGCGTCATACAAACATGTCATCTACATTAATTTATGCACATCATATAAAGCGCGTGAAGGATGATTCAGAAAGTCAAATTGATTATGTTAAATGGTAAGAAAATAGACTACATGTTTTTCTATATTTGCTAAAATAATATTCAATTAATGTAATACTATTTTCCAATTAATGTATTCAACATTTGAAGTTAGTGATTTACATTTACTTTGAAGCAGTGGCTTAGCGGTCGCTGCTTTTTTCAATTCTTCAGGTGTTAGTTCTCTGTTTTGAAGACTAATCATAACCGCATAATTTTCATTATCTATCACTACTACATAAGAGAAGATGCTTCTAACAATATCTGAAGTTAAATCTTGAATTGGATAAGCATTAGAAGTTATAGCCTTCTTGATTCGATTTGCTGATTTGAATACAGATGCATACTCAATCATTTCATCTTCAAGTTCAACATAGTCTAAACTGAACTTGATAATCATATCTTCAAGTTTTGAAAGTAGTGTTGCATCTGCACTGTCCTTATTGCTTCGTTTTAATAATGCATAGTATTCTTCTTTATAACTATCGATGATTCTTGAAATCTGATCTAGTTTTTGATCCATTTCTTGTTTATTGGTAATGGCATCCACATGACTATCAAATTTGCCTTCAATCTCGCTGAAATTTCGCCCCAGCGCGTTGATTGCTCGTTCTAGCACTAACCCCAATGCATTTCTTGCATAAACGCGCGGAGAATCGGATTTTCTTGCTTTGGCATTTTCAAATACTTCATTTGTTGCTTTTCTTTAATATTGTGCTTTTTTTAATAAGAATGCATTGTGAGATATAGAGTAGACAAATCTAGTATATTCAGAACGCAGACCTGGTGTTTTATGTTTCCCAGTTTGTTTTGAAGCAAAAAGCTCTTGAACTTTATTGAAGGTATCTCTATCAATAATCGCTTCATGATGGTTTGTGTTCATTTGTCATTTGTCCTTTCTTTTGTTTCTAAGAAGGGGGGAGAAAAAAATCTTTAAGGTCTATAATTCCCGAGGAATTATTTTCTATAATTCCCTATGAATTCATGTTTGACAAATCAACACTGTGAGTTTACATTCCATTGGAATGTTATATATGTATTGTAAACTCACAATATCTTTTAACTAACTAGGCTAGTTGTGCTTGTAATAAATAAAAATGTGTGATAAGATATGTATGAGAAAAAATCTCACAGAGGTGATTAAAATGTTAAAAAGCTTTCAAATAGAGAATTTTAATTCAATTAAAGATCCTATTATTTTTAGTATGGAGCCAGTTCAAGACTTGACAGAACACATGGATTTTATCACGCATTTAGATAACAAAAACGAGTTGTTGAAAGCCGCGTCAATCTATGGGCCTAACGCTAGTGGTAAATCCAATTTATTATATGCGTTACGTTATCTTAGAAATCTAATAACAGGACTGTACATTAATGATAATCAAAGATTTGTATCATCATCTAGAGAATTTGCTCCATTTGAATTTACAAGTGAGAAAGATAATTTAATTAAGGTTTCAACGGTATTTGCTAGAACTGGAAGAGATTATTGGTATACTGTCACAACTGAAATTATTGATTTTGAACCAATAAGATTAAAGATTGTTGAAGAGAATTTCAGCATAAGGAATACTGGTGACAGCGACTATACAAAAATATTTTCTCGCAATCAAAATACGATTGATGCAGAAAAAATTACAAAAGCGTTAGGAACCAACAAGTTAAACATATCAAATACTATGACGCTACTGTTGCATTTGTATTTGAATTATATTGATATTGAAGTTGAAGGACAAAAACCAGTAATAGAAGATCCTTATCTTCAGTCAGTTGTAGATTTGTTTGAAGAAATAACTTCAATTACCTTCCTGAATAATCAATCTTTTACTTCATCAAGGGTATTTAGACTTCGAGGGGGACTTATTGAAGATAATAAAGCATTTATTATAAAATCATTACAACGGCTTGATATTCATATCTCAGATATTATTGTTAAAGATTTAGGTAAAAGAGATGTACAAGTATATTGTGTTCATCAAATTAATGGGTTATCTTATGAACTTCGATTGGAACAAGAATCACAGGGGACTTCATTGCTAATTTATTTGTTATCGATGATTGCTTCAAGAAGAAACAAACCAACAATTTTTCTAATTGATGAATTAGATTCGCATTTGCATCCTAAGTTAGTAAGTGAGATTATATCGTTGTTCAATTCTGAATTGAACCAATACAACCAATTGATATTTAATTCTCATGATATGTGGAATATGGTGCCTGAACAATTTCGTAGAGACCAAGTATGGTTTACTTATAGAAACGATGATTTGGCTACAGAACTCATAAGCTTAAGTGATATTGTTAACTATAAGGGAGAACGTATTAGAAAAGATGCGAAATATTCAAAACAATACATGGAAGGGAAATATGGAGCAGATCCATTCATCCGAAAGGGGTTGGATTGGCATGTCTCAGAATAATTTTCCTCCATCACGCTCAACAAGAAAGAAAGTACTTAAACAGTTTGGAACACATATATTTTATGGTGAAGGCATCAAAACAGAACCGCACTATGTAGAGGATATGAAGAAAGTTATTCGTGTCCGATACAAGATGACTGCGAGTGATATTATCATTGTCGATGAAAATAGTGGTGGGAGAAATACTTTAGGGCTTGTTGGATACGCTGAAGATGATGTTGAGAAAAGAATAAGAAAAGGTGAAACAATCGATCACGTTTGGATATTTTATGATAAAGATTCGTTTAAAAAAGATTCATATGATAATTCATACTTAAAGATTGATTCAAAAAACAAAGAAGAGTACAAGAATGATGACGATGACCTTTGTGATGCCAATGGTGTAATGTGGCACGCACTTTGGTCCAATGAATGTTTTGAACTCTGGGTGTTATTACATTTCCAATATAGTGATGCTTGCTTATCAAGAGCAAGTTATATTCCAAAAATTGATAAGCATCTAGCAACAAAAGAAAAGGGATTAACTTATGATAAGAATCTAACGAATCTATATCAGTTATTAGAAAAGCATGGAAGTATTAAAAATGCTGTTCGTTGGGCAAAAAAACTTAATGACACATTGCCTAATCCTAAGGTAAAAAGCAATCCTTCAACTGGTATATACGACTTATTGGATTATTTTCATTTATATTTGAAGATAGAATTATAAAAGATATACACTGATGCAAAATACCACTTATATTAAAATTCGGGAAAATGCATGATTAATAATAAGAAAATTAAAGTAAAAGATACTCAATGATACTTTAACCCCCAAATTGTTTAGTTAAAATAAAAAGGGTATAATAAACCTCCAATACAAATACTTGTAAAGGAGGTTTTTTGTATGTCAAAAAAAGGACAAAAGTATAATAGTTACAGTTATGAACTTAAAAAGGAATGTTTGATGAAAAACTCGCTGTAAATACTATCCGCAAACAGATTATGGTAATTAAGAGTTTTTATCGTTGGCTGCGGATTTCATATAGAGAATATCAATTGGATGAGAGATATCAATATGATATTTCAGATGGAATTAAATCAAAAGAAAAGAGAATAGGGGTTTACAAGTTACAAGGATACAGAATTCTTGTATGTGTACCTGAAGGAGTATCCTTGATTAATAATTAAACCATTAAAAGGTTATCCGAGAATCAAAGGTAGTGATTTTACTGGATAACACCCTAAAGGTAGTTTTATCTTAAAAATGGCAGGACACATTACAGTCTGTATTGATGGAGTGATATTAGATGCTTGGGATTATACGTATGGATCTGTTTATACTGCTTGAAAAGTAAAATAAAAATGTATCAAAGTAACCTATTAACTACCTCGGTTAAGTAAAATAAACTACCGTGAAGAAAATTTAGGATTAAAACACTAGAGTAATTGCGAGTAATCAATATTTATTCGCAATGTCCTTGTATATTTATGATGATATGGATAACATCTATTTCTCCGTTAAAAAAGCACATGACTTCTCATAGACTCTTTCAGTGGCTTCGGAAAAACCGCTTGATTTTATGGAGCGTTAGAAATTGATTTTCTAATTAAAGAGGGAAAAGTAACCGAACAATTCCATAGGTAACAACTGTGAAAGTTATGCTAACCAAAGTGCCTAAAAGGTAATACTCTGAAAATGATCGTTTATTAAACTCGGTATGTCTAACCCATGTTTTGATCCCTATAATTCCAACTATGAGAGTTATACTGTTCATCAATAATCCAATAGTTATTAGTAGTCTTTCAATCATACCTATTGGTTTTCCAACACTAATGTTCATGTATAAATATCTATATTTTTCTATGTCATTTTTGTTGCTAATATCATTTTTAATTGATAAATCATTGATATCGTGTTCAATGGAAAGTTCAGAAATTTTATATCCGATATTATTTTTGTTATTATCTTTATCAGGGAACTTTTTAAGAAATTTGTCATAAACCAGATCTAATGTTAATGGAACAAAGTAAGCGCCACCAAACACTGAATATATTATTAAAAAAAGGACCATAAGCACGTTTGAATATGATGTAGATTCTATTTCGGTTATATGAAATAAATAACCAAAATTAAATTCAATAACATTTGTTCTTGCTAAGATACTAATGACTAAAATTGCTAAGATATGAAAAGACTGATCCAAGATGAAAAAAACAAAATTGTTTTTTCTACTGTGAAGATTATAAGATAATATTCCTTTTGTTACATCAATAATCAAGTGCACAAAAAGATAAAATAGAAGTAGCCAAAGTATTTTTGAGGTGTAACTCAAATTGAAAACAAACAAAAATGCAACTATCGTAATTGAATGAATAAATATATGAGTAATGTGTGCAAAAATAAATTTCTTTTTTGTTTTAGGATTATACACTTTGTTTTTTGCTAAAGATTTCCATTGAAAAACAAAATCTCCTAAAGCATGTGTTAATAGTAAGATATATGCAATCATTTTTCGCTCCTTAATATTTTTGTTAGTTCTTCCAAAGCATTTTCAATTATATCAAAGTTCGAAGACAGTAATCTGTCATTTATAGCTTGAGGTGAGATATCAATCTTTTCAGCAATTTCTTTGTATGTGAAATGAAAAAGACGATATCTTACAACTTCCCACTGTTTTTCTGTCCATCGATCAATAACAAGTAATACTAAGTTGAGTAGAGAGGATTCAGTGCTCTTTTGTGAATTCCATATAAGACCAGTATATGACTCCGCTTGCTTTTTGTCCTCTATTTTTTTGTTAAAATAATCTCTAGCATTCCAAATAAGTTGATTATTTAAATCATCAAACGACTCTGCTTCCTTTTTATAAATTGATCCAGTATCCATAATAAATCTTATTTTTGCAGGTTGTATATGATAGAAGATTAGTAGTATTTTCTTAAAAAATAAATTATCGAGTTGAGTTTGGAAGTTTATTTCATCACCTTTTGTTATTTTAAAATAATTCTCATGAATCTCGTTAGAATCGAGTTTTTTTTCTTTATAATGTTTATTTTGTAAGGTAATAAAATCTTTATTTATTTTTTCAGTAATTTCTGCATCAAAATTTGGATTTGCAGAATAAACAACCCTAGATAATTTTATATCACCTATGACAACTGCAAACAAAGAATCATTTTTTGAATTCTCGTTTATTTTATAAAATCCTCGTGACACCCTATTTATAATGTTTCTTTTGTTGTAATCACTAATAACCCAATAAAGTGATCGCTTTTTATAATCAGGATATATTCTTTTTAAGTACTTGATAAGATCATTCGTTTCAATGAGTTCTTTATGCTTGAACTCTTGGGTTAATGTATCTTTTATTTTTTTATCTTCATTTATTTTTTTTGACATAGGAATCCCTCCTTATTTTAATTATAGAAGATTTTTAAAGCAAAATCAAGGTTTTATTCAATTTAATGGCAAAATCAAGGTTTTATTCATTTTAATGGCAAAATCAGGGTTTCTTTATAGACTGGTCCTGATTATCGTTAATTCTAAAGAAGGATAAGGTAAAAACAATAGATTCTCTTTTAAAAGTTCCATTAAATAAGCTAATATCACAAGGAACATTAACGAAATCTTAATTTCTCTCGTTGAAAAAAAGAAAAAAGCATCGTTATTTGCACTTTATAAGTGAGTAGGAAGAAGGTGGTCGTGTATGACACTCATTTGCGGAACCTTATTTTTGAAAATCCGAAAATAGTGAACTGGTAATATAAAATTAGACACCTCAGTTTTGTAAATAGACAATCAAGATTTATTAACAAATTTCAAAATTCAAGTAAAAAATACTCTATCACAGTACTATATTATAAAGAGATTTTTGTGATAGGAGACTAACGATGAATAATCATCCTTTAGAAACGTTGTTTAAGCAATATCTTGCAGAAAAAGATATTACTAGAGGCACATTTGAATTATATAATACTGTACTTAAGCAATACACACTTTACCTAAAAGAACATCAGATTCTTTACGCAAAGACAAGTGATGTGATTCATTACCTGGAATGGAAAAGAAATCAGGGATATTCTACACGTTGGATTTACCACCAGATTAGTGCAATCAAAGGATTGTATCGGTATTTAGGATTAAATCAAATGCGACTCGGGTTGCCCCTTGAGTATGCTTTTGATATTACGGAACCAATCAAAAATGTGCGAATAAAGAACCGAAAATCAAAACCGATTTTAACAATCGAACAAGCGAAACATTTGATATTATGCACTAAAAATAACCGAAAATATATTTGGCATTACCGCGATCATGCGATGATTTATTTGATGATCACAACAGGCCTAAGAAGTATTGAAATTCGACGAGCAAGAAAGAAAGATCTTAGGCTTGTAAATAACCAGTTAATATTAGATGTACAAGGTAAAGGAAGGCAATCTGCAGATGAGTTTGTAAAAATAGCAAAAGGAGTCGAAACTGCTATCAATGATTACTTAAATAAACGAAAAGATAAAAATCCTTATTTATTTGTTTCCCATTCACATCATTCTGATATCCCATATCTTTCAAGAACTTTCTTTATTGGGATGTTTAAACGTGTATTAAAAGACTCAGGACTAGAAGATACAAAGATCACACCGCACTCCTTAAGACATACAGCTGCTACGCTTAACTTACTCAGGGGTGGATCATTAGAGGCAACCAGACAATTCATGCGTCATACAAACATGTCTACGACATTAATCTATGCACATCATATAAAGCGCATGAAAGATGATTCAGAAAGTCAAATTGATTATGTTAAATGGTAAGAAAATAGACTACATGTTTTTCTATATTTGCTAAAATAATATTCAATTAATGTAATACTATTTTCCAATTAATGTATTCAACATTTGA
>Ga0208647_1000252_pt1 | contig 18533 bp, 19 predicted proteins | sample AntAceMetag02UKA_FD_184765 | JGI IMG/M metagenome (GOLD analysis project Ga0208647, IMG submission 184765) | Saline lake microbial communities from Ace Lake, Antarctica - Antarctic Ace Lake Metagenome 02UKA (SPAdes) (version 2) | ecosystem: Environmental > Aquatic > Non-marine Saline and... | reverse complement strand
AATGCCCAAAACAAATTCTGTTTTATCTTCCCAAAGGTAGCATTCGACAAATTAATTGCCTCAACAACCCCTGTCAGATTCCCCTTAGCTAAAACAATATCCCCCGCCTCAATCGCAATATCTGTCCCCGTCCCCATGGCAATACCAACATTTGCAGTCTTCAAAGCCACCGCATCATTAACACCATCCCCGACAAAAGCAACAAATCCATTTTTCTGTAACCTAATAACTTCCTTCGCCTTATCTTCCGGCATAACCCCAGCAATAACCTCAGTAATACCAACTTGCCGAGCAATAGCCTTAGCTGTAACTTCATTATCCCCTGTAATCATAATAGTTCTAAATCCACCTTTATTCAAACGAGAAACAGCTTCCTTAGAATCTTCCTTAACAGCATCCGCAACACCAATTGCCCCTACTATTTTTTTACCCTCAACAACAATCATAACACTCTCTCCATTTTCAGCGAACTCCTTAACAATTCCAGAATAACTCCCAAGAGCAATCTTTTTATCCTTCATCAAAGCCTCATTACCAATAATATACTTCTTAGAGCCAATCGTCCCTTCAAGACCCTTTCCCCGAATAATCTTAAACCCCTTAACAGCCTTATATTTCTTTAAATCAGCTTTCTTAACAATCGCCCTAGCCAATGGATGCTCACTCAACTTCTCAAGCGACCCAGCAATCTCAAACAACTTCTTCTCGTCCTTAGTAGAAACCTCCACAACCTCAGGTTCACCTTTAGTAATCGTCCCAGTCTTATCAAAAACAACCATCTTAACTTCCTTCATAGTCTGAATCGCTTCACCCTTCCGAATAAGTATACCTCTCTTTGCCCCCATACCAGAACCAACCATTAAAGAGATAGGAACAGCTAACCCCAAAGAACACGGACACGCAATAACCAGAACCGCAATAGCATTACTCAAAGCAACACTCAAACCCACAGCACCAAAAAAATACCATCCCAAAAAAGTAGACAAAGACAACAAAAGAATCACCGGAACAAAAATACCAGTTACCTTATCCGCCAATTTCTGAATAGGCACCTTAGTCCCCTGAGCCTCCTCGACCAACTTAATAATATGCGACAAAAAAGTATCTCTCCCAATCTTAGTAGCCTTAATATACAAAACGCCGTCCTGATTAATAGTCGCTCCAATAACCAAACTCTTTTTCGTTTTCTCTACAGGCAAACTCTCACCAGTAATCATAGACTCATCAACCGCACTCTCACCCTTAACAACAACACCGTCAGTCGGAATCTTCTCACCAGGCTTAACAATCATAACATCCCCAATATTCACTTCACTAATATCAATTTCAATTTCCTCACCATCTCTCAAAATTCTAGCTTTCTTCGCACCAAGCTCCAACAACTTTCTGATCTCCGAAGTCGCCCGCCCCTTTGCTTTTGCTTCAATAAATTTCCCAGTAATAAAAATTGCCATAATCATACCAGAAATTCCAGCAAAACTAACAATATCCATAAAGTAACTTAATATTCCTGTAAGATATGCAACAACAGTTCCAAGAGCAATCAAAGAATCCATAGTAAATCTTAATCTAAAGAACCCAACAATTCCAGACTTAACAGTATGAAACCCAAAAATAAACATAATTGGAAAATTTAAAATTAATAATATTGGAGTCATAAATTTCATCGGAACAATAGAGGTTCCAAATATAAATTCTCCATACATAACAACGATAATCGCAATCATTAACATCCAAATTCCAAACAACTTCTTTTTCCAAACATTAATTTCGGTACCTTCTTTGGGTTTTTTAGCTCCAGATGAAGATGAAGATGCAGCGTCTTCAAAAGCGACACCTGTCGACTTAAACCCTGCATCCTTTACAGCTTTCCCAAGCTGTTCAATAGAAACATCATTGTCCACACTGGCAAAAGCTTTCCCGCTAACCGGGTTAACACTAATTTCCTTAGCGCCAATCTTCTCAAGCTCCGAAGTCAAAATCTTCGAACAACTCGCACAATGCATTCCTTCTATATCCAATTTTACTTTTTTCATTTTTTATTTCCTCGAGCCACCAGGGTCATCCCTTGGGGGCAATTTAATTAAACAAAACAACAATATAATCCTTCCGATTAAAATCTGTATCGTCCAGACTCTAATCCAACCTTAGTTATAACGAGATACTCTCCTTCAACGGTCGCAGGCAAATATCCAGGCCAACATCCGCCACCTTTCAAATTTGCAGTTCCAAGTCCTGAGATTCGATAATGATTTCCACAATTATTACAAATCATGTCGTCACCTTCTTGCCTATATCCTTTACGGGAATTATAACAAACGTCACAAGCATCAAATGCTGTCCTCACCGAACCATCATTCGCCCTTACAACGAAAAACTTAATTCCATTATAATCAAGAAACTGAGCAATTTCATCAATTCCCGCCAAAGAAATCTTTATGACATCTTCATCCTCAATCATTTCAGTAGCGACAATATTTCCATTTATTCCACCGAAACTAACATACATAATTCCAATTAAAACCAAAACTCCAACACCTATTAATATTTTTTTACCTCGGAGAGGTTCTTGTGACCTTTGGTTATTCATTTAAGTATTCCTCCTTTATTTCTGTTAATAGTATTATATTTCCTCATACAAATCTTACAACAAAACGAATCAGCACTATCTAAAACCATCCCACACATTCTACACCCCTTTCCTAAACTAGAAAAGACTTCTTTCTTACATATGGGACAATTTAATATATTTTTCATTTTATCCTCCGCATCCGCAGCCGCCACTTCCAGTTGTAGATCCACACGTCGGACTTCCACAAGAACCACCACCTGCGCCGCCTCCGCAACTTCCACTAGGAGCACTAGCCTTAACTTCTTGCACCTGAGCTTCATTAGCAACTCCATCATTAGTTACAATAAAAGCCCCAGGTATCATTCCCATCCAACAACTCCACCGGACAGTTCCAGTTTTCGTCGGCGTAAATTCAACAACATTCATTCCCCTCTTCAGCTTCACATCAATATCATAATCTCGAACAATAATCTCATTATTACAACCCGTCAATTCTTTCACATTAATATTCCATTTAACCGGCACACCTTTCTTTAAAGTAAAAGTATCCGGCGTCCAACCATAACGAGTCACTTCCATATTAATAACTTGATAACCACCTTCAATCACAACTCCCACAGAATTCGCACCAGCACCAGTCACGGTCGCAACAATTGCTTCAAAACTATAATTGCTACCGAGGACAACAAGCCCTCTATTCAACATTATTAATCCCAATATCAAAACAAGAACCGCAGCGATTTTCAAAATCCTCTTAGTAGTTTTCTTACTAATCACAGAAGTCAAACTACCAAACCCAATCAACATAGGCAAGGTCCCAAGACTAAACACCCCTAAAGATAAAAACCCATTCCAGAAACTTCCAGTTCCAGCCGCATACAAATACAACGCTTGTAAAGGTCCACAGGCAATAAATAATCCACCAAGTATTCCCGTCATAAACGGAGCTCTGTAAAAACCCTTAGCGCTATGCGTCGTCTTAGCTGCCCATTTCGTTAAAAACTTAGGATTAAATTGTAATCTTCTAAAAAACTTAACACCTAACATATTCAAAGCAAAACTAATCATAAACAATCCTGCAAAAATCGCAATCCCCGCTCGAAGCCCAATACTAAAAGAAAACACTCCGCCAATTAAACCAAAAATTCCCCCAATCACCGCGTAAGAAATAACCTTCGCTCCCCCATAAACAAAATGTTGTTTAAACCCCTTATGTCCTCGCTCGGCATTCTTAGTTGTATACCCAACAACAAAAGCACCACACATAGAAATGCAATGGAACCCAGTCAAAAGTCCAACAAAAAATAATATAATAAGACTAGAACCTTCTCCAACATTCGGCACAGACAAATTAAAACTAGAAATCCATCGATAAATAAAATAAACTAAAACTAATAAAGAACCAATCATAAACCAAAACCCAATCTTATCACCGACACTTTTGGAACTTTCCTCCTCATCTTCCTTAGTTTTTTCCTTTTTCTCATCTTTAACATCATAACCTTGAGTCTCAATCAAACTAATTATTTTCCCTCTACTTATCTTATTAGATTCATAATCAACTTCAACAATTCCTTTAACAAAATTAGCTTTCACAGAATCAACCTCATCTTTTAGTGCCTTTTCAATATGATCCACACAATTGTTACAAGTCATCCCTTCAACATCAAATTTTTCTTCAATCATATAAATCTCATAAAAAACATTATTATATATTCTTTGGAGAAACTAGTTTCAATACAAAATGTATAAAATTGGTAATATTTTAATAAAGGGGTTTTACACTTTTATCTCAAGTCTCTTAAAATAAAAGGAAAAAGAGATATTTAAACTTTTGTATTCACATAAAGTTAGGGACCGTGAGATCAAAAAAATATAGGTCCTATCTATATTGTATATGTATAATTAGGACTAAAAGGTAAAAAAACAACATAAAGTTAGGGACCGTGAGATCAAAAAGTATATAAACTTTCTTTTAATAATATTATTATGGCTTCAATAGATAAAGTTAAAATAAAGGGAAAAACTTATCTTAAATTTATAAAAAAATCTACTTTTATGGGTAAAAAGTTTGTCTTTAAAGAACATCTTGGAAAGAGTACCGCATCAATAACAAAAGAGAAATATTTACTTGAGAATTTAGATAAAATAACTAATGAAGAGCTTAAGTTTAAATTGGACTTCTTAAAAACCATTAGTAACAAACTTTCTCATTCGGATAGTTTGCCAGTTAAAATAGAAGAAAAGGCTATAAAAATAAATAATTTAAAGGAAATAAAGAAATACCCTAAAGCGATTGAAACTGATTTTGCTATAAAATTTATTTTTAATTCTAACAATATAGAGGGTTCTAAAATACCTGAAAACGTTGTTAAAAATATAATTGAAACTGGGAATTTGAGTTATAAAAATAAGAATGAGGCTCGAGAAGCTCTTAATTCTATTGATGCTTTTGAATATTTAAAGGATTTTAATTTTAATTTTGCCTCTATAAAAAGATTATATTATATTTTAACAAATAAGTTAATCATGGAAAACAGTAATCCATATCCAAAGGGATTTAAGAAAGTTGATTTAGTTGTAAGAAATTCTCCAACTAGTAATCCCAGTAGTGTAGAGAAAGAACTCGAAAACCTGATTAAATGGTATAAAAAAAATAAAGGGAAGATACATCCCTTAATATTGGCATTTGATTTTCATCTAGAATATGAGATAATACATCCGTTCAGGGATGCAAATGGAAGAACTGGAAGATTAATATTGAATAAAATACTTATGCAAAATGGTTATCCCCCAATAATAGTTTACGAAAAAAATAAAGAGGCTTATTTTAATGCTTTTGAAAAAGCAAGGGATGGACGAAAGAAAAAATATTACCAATTTATGTTAGAACAGACAGATAAGAGCTATAATTATTTATTAGAATTACTAAACAAATATTGAGTATGAATTTTATCTAAGATTTTCATAGTAAAGATTGACTCATATAAACATAAAAAGAAACGGAATCTCAGACATCATTAATATTAAAACAACATTTAAAAACAACATTTACGACACCTCTTTATGACAGAACATAAAAAAACTTCTGAAGAAAAATCAGTCGAACAAAACTTGTCAAAGGATTATGTCTCAAATTCAAAACTAGGAAATATATCGATGCCTAATCAGATTAATGACGCATTGAAGAAAAAAGCAGATAAAACACAGAAAGAAATTGAAAAATTTAAAACAGAACTTCTAAAAAAACATAAGTCAATAGAAGCTATTGGAATAGTTCCTGTACAAGCCTCAAAAAAAATAGAAGAGGAGTACGAAATATCAGAAGCAGATACAAAAAAAGAATTGATTCATATTTTAACAATTATCCCAGAAAAACAATTCAAAAATATTGCACAAATACGTCTTGACGCAATTGCAACGGCGAAAAAAATTAACGAAAAATTCTGGATTCACGTATTAACCCCAGTAGACTTTTGGAATCTAGGACTCGACTCAAAATTCGAAGTTATGGAAGCACTCGCAATGTCATATCCTATTTTAGATAAAGGATTTTTAAGTCATATCAGGGTCGCACAAATTCATAAATCTCTTGTATTAAAAAAGTTTGAAAAATATGTTACATCATACGTAATTTGCGGATCTATAGTTCGTGGAGAAACTAAATCCACATCAGATATAGATGTTTCAATTATTATCGACGATACAGACGTAAAAAGAATGCCAAGGTTGGAGCTAAAAGAAAAATTAAGAGGAATTATTTATGCATACATTAGAGAAGCCGAAGCAATTGCTGGAGTTAAAAACAAGTTATCTCCTCAAGTGTGGTTAATGACGGAATTTTGGGAAGGAGTAAAAGATGCACATCCAGTTTTCTTTACATTTATTAGAGACGGAATTCCACTTTACGATAGAGGTACTTTCTTACCATGGAAATCTCTTCTAAGAATGGGAAAAATAAAACCCTCTCCAGAAGCAATTGACATGTTCATGTCTTCAGGGAACAAACTTAAAGAAACCGTTCAAAAAAGAATTTTTGATGTAGCAACATTAGATTTATTCTGGGGAATCTCAACACCAACCCAAGGATTGCTAATGCTTTATGGGCTTGCCCCAACTAATGTATACGAAACTGTAAAACAATTTAGAAAAGTTTTTGTAGAAAAAGAAAAATTAATGGAAGAAAAATATGCGGATATATTAGAAGAAATAATGATAAAGGTTTGGAAGGCTTACGAACATGGAAAATTAAAACCAGGAGATATCGACGGAAAAGAGTTAGATAGGTTATCACAAAATGCATTGGATTACATTAAAAGATTAAACGAACTAAGGGAACAAATAGAAGAACGTATGCAAGAGAAATCAATTGAAAAAAATTACAATGATGTATTCGGAATGTTAGGAGCATTACTTAATAAAAAATCCGAAGCAGATATTCTAAAAGAATTTAATGAACAATTAGTAAAAAAAGGAAAGTTCCCACCAAGATTTTTAGAGAACCTTAAGTTAATTGCTAAAACAAAGAAAGATGTTGCAACTATAAAGAAAAAAAGTACTACTAAAAAAGATAATTTAACATCAAAGCAAAGCCGACATGTAGATAATGCGCGAAAATTATCCGTAGAAATTACAACCTCTCTAGTTGAATATTCACAAAGATGTGAACTAGCAACTTTAGAAAAATCAAGATTTATGATTAAAGGAAAAGATATGGATGCAGAATTATTCTTCCTAAAAAATACGTTTATAGTTCAAGAACAGAAGATACAAAAGATTTCAGGAGATAAATTAGTAGCTTCTAATCCAAAAGAACTCCAAGAACAAATCACAGAACAAAAGGATAAAAAAATAAAGATAAACACAAAATCTCTAGAAACTCTTAAAAAAATATTTGGCGAATTCAGTCTAGTTTGCTAAATACAAACTAAGGCTAGTCTCTTTATAAAAAATACAAAACCAAATCTTTATACTTCACTAGAAGTACCCACTGGGTAAACCAAAATTAGTCTGTTTATGAAGAATGTAAAAGACAATCTTTATAAACCAAATTTTCACTTATCTTAACATGACAAAGGCAAAAGTTATTCAATTTCGTAGAGGGAGAAAAACATTCAAACCTAGACACTTCCTTATTGAAATTCCAGAAATAGACACAAGAGAAAAAGCAATGGCATTCGTAGGTAAGACAACAGAATGGAAATCAACAGGGAAAGAACCAAAAATAATCACAGGTAAAATTTCTTCGGCACACGGAGGCAATGGCGTAGTTCGAGCAATCTTTGAAAGAGGCTTACCAGGTCAAGCAATCGGCACCGACGTGGAGATAAAATAAAATGACAGGAAGCAAACAAAGTCACACAAGATATACTATATCAGAAAAGTTAAATCAATTGGTCGGAGATGAAATTACTTTAGAAGATTGGAATCAAGAATACGTTATTGATAAAGGTGTTTTAGTTAGAAGAAACGATAAAGATCCAGGATTTTATATAAACGGAGAAAAAATACCCATCAGGTCTATCGATGGAATAACTCCTATAGATTTTGATTCTCACATAATCCATATTATTCCAAATTATTTAGCTAAACCAAATCATATAAACTACGATGTGGGAACATTAAAATAAAATGGCACTAAGAAAAGCTTCAGCATACACTAAACGTTACGCAAGACCATACACTCGTATTTCTAAGAAAAGATCAAAATCCTACATTAAAACAGTTCCAAATTCAAATATTGTTAAATTTAAGATGGGTGACCTAAAAGGATTTGTAGAAGAAAAATATCCAATCCAAATTCATATTTTATCTAAAGAAAATGTTCAAATCAGAGACAATTCCATTGAAGCAGTTAGACAGTTTCTTAATAGATTTCTTCAGATAAAAGTAGGAAAAGAATTCTATCTTGAAGCAAAGATTTACCCACATCACATTCAAAGAGAAAATAAAATGCTTACTGGTGCAGGAGCAGATCGTATGCAGACTGGTATGAGCCGAGCTTTCGGTAAGACAATGGGGCGAGCAGCACTTGTAAAACCAGGTCAAACATTATACATAGTTGCCGTAAAAACTCCAAAAGCAGAAATCGAAGCACGAAAACTGATTAGATCAGCAAAATCAAGATTAGCTTGTAAAGTTGCTACAAGAACAGTTAGACTTTAATAGAATAATTTTCTAAAAATAAAAAAATTTAAATTCCTCTCTCCCTAAGAGGAATTATATAAAATAAATTAATAAGCTTTTTCTGCTTCACCACTAGATACTGCCTTCTCAGCATTATCTTTCGACATGATAGCACACATTCCACATCCACAAACCGAACATTGTCCTTTAGCCATATATCCGCCTCGTGATGTCATATTCATCTTTGCGTCTTTCATTTCTTTTTTATCTTTACATCTCATACATCTTCCTTCAATTGCCATAATTTACCTCCATTCAATTTAGTTCTCAAATTTTATGTACCTCATATTTTTCTCCACAAGCAAGGCATTTTACAAACAACTTGCCACCTTCTTCAACTAATTCAGTATCAGGCTTATGACACTTTGGACATAATACAAATCTATCTACATACTTCTTAATCTTCTCATTTATATTTTTACTAGATAGTTTCCTTGAAAAAATAAGCCTGTCCCCTTTAACCTCTCCTGAGCTCGCCAATTCCTTAGTTAAAAATTTCAATAAGTGCGCTTGAGTACGTCTAACACATATAGCAATCTGTGGAAAGTTCACAATAACAGTTCGCGTTCCTTCATGATGACCCTTAACATCTAAAATTTCAAAACGCCCACACTCGCTGGTAGCTTTAACATTTTCGTACGCACTGTTCAATAACTCCTCATAATTCATAAAAATCACACATAAAACGCATTTATAAGGATTTACAAAGGCAAAACAATACCAAAAACCTTATAAATAAACTAAAATAACAATTAATATAAATTCTAGATTTATTCTAAGATATTAAAATGGATGCAGATTTAAAAAAAAGTGTTTTAACAACAGGTACAAGCTTAGTTGGAATTGTGTGTAAAGATGGTATAGTTATGGCTTCGGACAGAAAAGTCACGCTAGGAGGCCAAATCGTAGCTGACAAAGGCTTTCAGAAGACACATCAAATCAATAGATACCTAATTATGTCTATGGCGGGAATAGTTTCTGATGCACAGGTTAATCTTAAATTAATAGCTGCACAGCTTAAAATAAAAGAACTTAGAGACAAAAAAAGATTAACAGTTAGAGAATCCGCTAATTTTATAGCTACAATGAAATTTCAAAACATTCGTAAAGCAACAATGATCCCTTCAATAGTAGGAAATTTAATCGCTGGATTTGATGAAAATGGGGAAACTTCTCTTTACAATGTAACTCCAGATGGAGCAATTACAAAAGTACCAGAATACGACGCTTCAGGAAGTGGAATGCAATATATATGGGGATTATTAGAAAGACAGTATAAACCAAATATGCCAATCGAAGAAGGTGTAAAACTAGCAGTAGAATCAATAAAATCATCTTCCGAAAGAGATACTGCGTCAGGATGCGGAATTGATGTTTTCACAATAACAAGAGATGAAATAAAACATGTTTTAAAACAGAAAGTAGAAAAAACATACAAAGACAATTAATTTTCAATGGTAGACATTTTAGAAACAATAGGCTCTCAATTACCGAGAGGGGTAGTAGGCTCTACAATATTCGAAGGAGCAAACATAGTAGTTTATACTACGGATAGTGCATTCTTCAAAAACGGAGACGCTCAAATAAAAGAAGTAGTGAATAGCGTAAAAAAACGAATAGAACTAAGAGCAGATAAAAAACTTTTAATGCCCCAAGAAGAAGCCGAGGCAAAAATAAGACAAATAGTTCCAATTGATGCTGAAATAACACAAATTATCTTTGATCCACAAAGAAGCACTTTAATTGTAGAATCTAAAAAACCAGGATTAGCAATAGGTAAAGGCGGTTCAATTCTAAGAGAAATTAAAATAGCAACTATGTGGACACCACAAGTTCAACGTTCGGCAGCAATTAAGTCTAAAATTACAGATAAAATACGGGAAGTTCTTTACCAAGATAACTCTTATAGAAAGAAATTCTTAAATTCAGTCGGAGAACAAATATACAAAGGATGGAATCCAGACAAAATAGAGGAATGGATAAGAATTACTGCACTAGGTGGGGCAAGACAAGTAGGAAGAAGTTGCTTTCTTTTACAAACACCAATTTCAAAAATAATTATTGATTGTGGAGTAGACGTATCTTCTTCAGGGAAAGATAGATATCCATATTTAGAGGCACCAGAGCTAGATTTATCTTCAGTCGATGCCGTAATACTTTCACATGCACATTTAGATCATTCAGGCCTAATTCCGTACTTATACAAAATGGGATATAAAGGACCAGTTTACATGACCGCTCCTACACGAGATATATCTGCATTAATGGCCCTGGATTTTATAGGAGTGGCTTACAAGCAAGCATCGGCTCCACTATTCAAATCAACAGATATCAGAAACATGGTAAAACATTCTATAGCATTAAATTATCAAGAAGTAACCGATATAACTCCTGACATCCGAATAACATTATACAACGCGGGTCATACACTTGGTTCAGCAATGATACATTTCAATATCGGAAACGGATTACATAATTATGTTTATTCAGGAGATATAAAATTCGGAAAATCACGTTCTTTAGAAGCCGCAACATCTTACTTCCCAAGGCTAGAAACATTACAATTAGAAGCAACATACGGAGGAAAAGATAACAACTATCCTCCAAGAAAAGAGTCTGAAGAAGAATTATTGAAATTCGTAAACGATGTTATTTCAAATGGTGGAAAAGTTTTATTACCAGAATTAGGAACTGGCCACGCTCAGGAAAAAATGTTATTATTAGACGAAGCTATGAAAAACAGGCAAATACCTAAGGTCCCAATTTATATTGACGGAATGATATGGGATATCAACGCTGTTCACACTGCTTATCCAAACTTTTTGTCGAATTCTGTTAGAGCAAGTATATTTGCAGACAGAAATCCATTTACATCAGATGTGTTTAGTCAAGTTGGTTCATCTCACGAAAGAAAAAAAGTTATCGAAGGCGGTCCATGTATAATTTTAGCAACATCAGGAATGCTTGTTGGTGGAGCTTCAGTAGAATACCTAAGAGAATTTTCAGATAACCCCCATAATGGGCTATGTTTATCTTGTTATCAACCACCAGGAGGACTTGGAAGACAACTTAAAGATGGATTAAAGGAAGTAAAATTCAATATAAACGGAAAAGACGAAATAGTTCAAATAAAATTAAAGTTCTTAAATATAGACGGATTTTCAGGACACTCTTCAAGAAACGAATTAATGGCATTCATAAATAACATAAATCCAAAACCAAGAAAAGTAATAATTAATCACGGGGAACAATCTAAGTGTTTAGATTTGGCTTCAAGTATATACAAATCTCAAAGAATGGAAACTGTAGTCCCAAAAAATCTAGAAACAATTAGATTAAGATAATCTTAAATACTTATAAACTCAAGCTACTAAGTAAAGAGAGAATAAAATGGAAACAATATCATTAAAAGAAATTTCGACAGAATCCAAAATAGCATTATTAAAAGAATTAGATTTCGATTCAGACGGGGAATATGTTTTGAATTCAGAAGGGAATAAAATTCTGGATAGATATTTAGAGATTCCAATTAAAGTAAATAATATGGTTATCCTTCCTGGAAGCACAATTATTTTAGATGATAATATTTTATCCATATCGAAGTATATGGAGGAATTCCCAGATGTCCTCTAATGTTTCTGAAGGAATAACGACTGCTTTATTAAAATTCAGCGAAGAGAAAATAAAACAATTAGCAGAATATTTTAGAACAAATAAATTAAAATTTCTTGGTAATTCTGAAACAATTAAAATTGCAAAAGAAGTTCGAGACTCTGGAGAATTAATTTTTTATAAAGCTTATATCAAAGATAAGCCACTATTATTTAATATAAAACTAGGATTAATTTTAAGAAGAGTTGAAAATGATCCAGAAAAACTATCAGATTTACGAGAGAAAATAATAAGAAAATTCCAAATAAAAGGACTCCATATTGCCTATTTTGTTCAAAATGGAATATTGAATCGTTATGTTGGTATCTTATTAGACAATCTTGATTCTGCCGAAACATTAAATAAAATAATAGCAAATACTTTAGAGAATATAGAAAAACATGTGGTTTTTGTTAGTTGGAAGTATAAAAGTAGAGATATAATTCAAGAAACAATGACTCTTTCTGCACAAAAACCAAATATCTTAATTATTTCTGGAGCAGGAAATACAAGAAAAGAAATCTTAGATTCTGAATCTCAATTAAGTGCCATTCTGAAAAACTACGAACTCGAAAAAATGAGCACTGAAAAAAAAGAGATATTGTTTTTTAAAATAAATATGTTATTGGAAAAAAATAAACAAACCAAAATCTAGAGTTTTTTTTTATTCTTCAAAACGATTCTTATATAATAAATTCTAGTACATATCATATTTTTCCAACCCCAAAACCCTTAAATACCACTTTTCACTTATTCAACCAAGAGGTAAAAATGAAACATAAAATTTCAATTACATTAATTCTTTTAGGAATGTTTTTAGTGACCCAACTTATTGGAATGTTTGTAGTAAATACATACGCTCCAATTGAACAAACAATTATCAATCCAGCGACGGGAGAATCAGAAATTATTATGACAGAAAATGTTTTACCTTTCGGACTTCAAGTTTCTGAAGATGATCCGACCCCTAATTTTATTTCAATAGTCTTTTGTTTTGTTTTAGCATTTGCATTAATTTCTGTTTTAATGAAATATAAGTGGAAAATAGTAATTCGTCTATGGTTCTTCCTGGTTACAACACTTGCTTTAGCAATATCTATCAATGCTTTCCTAAGTTATTCATCACTTGCAAATATAATAGACATTTCCATAATTGCACTAATAATTTCTGCGCTACTTGCAGTTTTTAAAATATTCAAATCGAACAAATATATACATAATTTTACCGAACTTCTAATTTATCCAGGAATAGCTGCAATTTTTGTTTCAATTTTAACTCCAGTTTCCGTGATAGCTTTATTGGTTTTGATTTCCTTTTATGATATGTGGGCAGTTTGGAAATCAGGTATAATGCAAAAAATGGCAAAGTTTCAAATGGAAGAATTAAAAATATTTGGAGGATTTTTAATCCCATCCACTTCTAAAAAAGTTAAATCACAAATTGAAAAAATAAAACAAAAATACAAAGGTAAAAAAATACCAGCATCAATAAAAAAGAAAAAATTCAAAGTCAGCCTTGCAATACTTGGCGGTGGAGATATTATATTTCCAATAATAACTTCAGGTGTATTTATGAGAGCTTATGGAATAATACCAGCTCTATTAATTATGGCGGGTGCATTTGCAGGATTAGTATTTCTTTTTACAATAACGAAAAAAGGTAAATCTTATCCAGCTATGCCTTATATTAGCGTCGGTATATTTTTAGGGATGTTAATTTGGAGAGTTTTTATATTTTAATAAATTATTCCAACTGTTATATACTCAATATCTTCAAACCTAATTTTACCATCGCTCATTAGATTATTATCTCCTTGTACAATAAAATAAATTCCCTTGTTATCAACTCCCTTTTCTATAACACGATGTACAACTAACATTTTTCCAAATCTATAACTCACTATATCCCCAACTTCTATTTCATCTTCACTATTAGGTACAATACGAATTCCATTAGCCCCCTTATCTAAAAAAGGACTCATACTACCACTGTCAGCATAATTTGATAATGTTGCATTTGGAATTTCTAATACTACCATATTATCAAAAATTATAATATTATCTTCAGAAATTCTATCAGAAGGAGCCACAACATCATCTAATCCAATTAATCCAGTTCCAAATGGTATTTCTTTACTAAATTCCGTAATTTCCTCAGAAAAATATCCAAATAGAGAGAACAATCCAGCACAAGCTAGAAAACCAAACAAAAATACTGTTATATATTTTAATTTCATAAAACATATAATACACAATCCTACTTAAATCTTCCTATCTGTAACTCCTGTTAAAAGACAACACAATAGAAAGATTTATAAAAGAAATTCTTATTTAATAGTAGTAATAAAATGATAGTAAAACCAGAACTAGTAAAAAAATTGAAAGGATATTTTGATCTTAATATTTATGAGACAAAAGTTTGGCTAGCTTTGCTATCAAAAGGAATTTCTTCAGCTGGGGAAATCGCGGAAATATCTGAAGTTCCACGTTCTAGAACTTACGATGTGTTAGAATCTCTAGAAAAACGAGGATTTGTAATTCAAAAACTAGGAAAACCTGTGAAATATATTGCAGTAAAACCGGAAACAGTGATTGAAAAGCTAAAAAACAACACAGCTCAATACGCCGAAGAAAAAATCAAAACACTTTCTAATCTAAAAGATACAATAGAATACAAAGAACTTAAAAATTTACATCAAACAGGAATTGATCCAATAAAAAACCACGAACTTTCAACTTCTATTAAAGGACGAAGTAATCTTTATGTTCAAATGCGAGCACTTATGGAATCTTCAGAAAAAACAATCTATTTAGCTTCATCTGCTTACGAACTTTCAACAAAATTAAAAATGTTCAAAGATATTTTTGCTAAAGTGAAAAAAAGACAGGTCTCTATTAAAGTAATAATCAGTGAAGATGCAGAAGAGGCCAAAAAACTTTCTAAAAAATTAGATGTGGAAGTTCGTTCAAAACCAATAAATGCCAGATTCATAATGTCTGATAAATCAGAACTAATATTCACAATAAAACCAACAAATGTTCACGAAGATTTTGATTACGGAGTCTGGATAAATTCTCCATTCTTTACAAACTCTCTTGCATATATGTTTGATTTAGCTTGGAAGAACTAATTTTGTCTTTACACTCATCTCTCTCTCAACTTTCTCAATGGAACTGAAAATTTTTTCAATTCCACTTTTTTCTTTATACCAATAATAACCTTTTTTCTTAAAAATCTTTTTCCCCTTTGCTTTCTTGAATTTTTTAACAGCATCTTCTAACTTAACAGAAGGACCCCGTAAATCAATTTGAGTTTTTTCTTCCACAACTAAATAACCCTTTGCTTTCTGCCCAACACCATCATAATCAAATTCTTTTTGCAAAACTTTTTGCTGCTTCCGAATTAATTCTTTAACAAAAAAATCTAACATCTTTTTCATTTTTGTTCCGGCTATATCTCCTTCTTGCCTACTTGTTTCTAAATCAATTTCTAAAAACTTTGCTTTCTTATTTACAGCAAATTTCTTCATCTTTTCTAAATCAATTTCCTTCTTCTTAAAAAATTCCGTCGATGGTAACTTTAAGAAATTGTTTGAAATCTTAACGAACTTATCAAAGGTCTCAAATCCTAAGCCAGCAGTTATATTTCTATATTTATAAGTAGGATCAATCAAAACAATTGGACTATCTAATTTCGAAGAATTTAATTCATTCAAAATCTCACGTTCGCTTTTAAAATATTTTAATGGATCAATTGTTTTTTTCTTTTGAATACCTTTTAAGAATTTTATAAACCCGTCAAAATAGATCACTAAAACCTCTAAAGAATAACCACTAAATCCCTTTACATAACTCTCTGCGCCATAACATCTCTGAGCCTGGCAAAACACTTTAGCCAATTTAATTTCATTAGCTATCTCAGGATTTTTTTTAATTTCGCCTACAATATACTTAACATGACTGAGAGAAACATCTGTAACATTTTCCGCTAACTCTGGATTATTGTTTTTAACAACTGGAATAATCTCTAATAGAATGTTGTCACAATTAATCTGAAAATAATCCCTAGAACCATGCACTTTTTTTAATTTTCCAGGCAATTTAATGTTCTTCAAAATACTTTCTAATTTAGAGGTGTACTCATTCTTATCAAATACCACAAAAATATCAACATCCTGTCTACCTTGTTTCTGGACAACAGTACCTTTTGCCAAACTACCACCAATATATGCCTTTATTTTTTTAATCTTTAAAACTTTAATAAAATCTTTAGCAACCTTTTCTAATTGATTAAATTCATCCTTAGAAAGCGATATTATTTCAACTTCTGATTTTAAAATATTTTTTATCACCATAATTTAACCAAACAATCATCTTATTTAAAATTAACTTTTGACCCTCCATTTATTTTTGCATTAAATATTCATGATAAACTAAATATAATAAAAAAATTCCAAGCTCATTGTCATCCCTCTTATTTGACAACTTAGTCAAAGACATGTATTTATCAAAAGAACCTTGCTTTAAAATAAGAATAGGTAAAGCAAGTTTTATCAACAACCAATTCACAATCAGTCTAGTAACTCTGCTGTTTCCATCACTAAACGGATGAATATGCTGTAATTCATTATGAACATACCCCAAATTCTTAACTGCATCTTCTCTTGACTTTATTGAATTAAAAATCTCACAAAAATTCATTAATTTTGGAATCACTTCCTTCGGATAAGCTGTTTTAAAATTAGGATTACCTTGGATTTTATTATGATTTTTTTTAAATTCCCCACCTCCTTTGTGCAGACTAAACAAGCATAATTTATTCAACTCTTTAATATGTTCTAACGTCAAATCTTCTTCCAAATGTTCCATAACATATGAAAAAGCAATATTAAGATTTTTTACCATTTGAATATCCTTTTGAGGCTTGTTAGGATAAATGTCTTTCATTAAAATATCGATAGTCTCTCCAATATTCACAATACTCCCTTCAAGTTGTGCAGAACCTGTTAGAAACTCAAAAATTTTTATACTAAACGGATTTATTTCAATTTTTTTAGTTCCCAAAACCAATTTTTCGATTTTAACATATTCTAAAATATTTTCTCCAATTTCTAATTTAGACTCATTATATATCAATAAATAATCAAAAATTTTATTTTTTAATAGTGTCCCTTTCTTTGGCTTTTTTTGATAATTTAGAATAAATTGATTTTTAATTAAAAATTTTATTATCTCACTATTTTTTGAATTTCCTGAAAGCTCTTTTGGATTTAAATCCGGTTGCGTTTTCGATAAAATTTCTAAAATATTTGGGAAATTACTGCTGAACCAAATATTTAAATTAAAATTATTTTTTAAAGAATATTCTATTATTTTTTTTGCACTCCTTGTTTTTAAATTTACTACAGGCTTCAGAATACCTTCATCTGTTTTCTTAATCCAATTATTTTCAATCAAATTACTTAAATGTATATACACTGGAGTGTTAAAACTAAGATCTTTCGGTCTACATGGAGACTTTTCTATTACTTCCGCGAATACATCATATCTTGTTGGCATAATAAAAACAGGGAAGAATAGTTTATAAAATTAACTATTTTTATAAAATAACTATAAAAACTGTTAATTTAAGAGTATGTTAATCATTTAGAGAAAGAAACATCTTATTTAAAATTAACTTTTGAGGATATCTTTTTTATCCCCTTAAGACGTTATCAATAATCCAAAAAAATACTTCCTATATTTACTTATGTGGGCAAATATCTCCAATAATTTATTATGCTAAAATACTCTCTATTAATGTTAAAAATTCCTTAGCTCTTTCTAAAGACGTTTGAGCTTTTGATTTTTTAATATTCTCAGTAGTTTCATATTGAAATTAAGTTATAGTAGTTCTCAGTTCCATAAAGTATAATGTTATTTTTAACTATTTCGTTCCCAAGATTATTCTGTTTTTTTTCTATCATGGAAACAAACTCTTTTGATGTGAATTCTTGAATTTCCAAATTTAGAGATAATAAGTTTAGTTTTTCATTTAGTTCAATTGATTTTGCTTTATTGTCTAAAATTATACAGATATCAATATCTGAATTTTTGGTATTAGTTCTTTTGATATATGAGCCAA